>ENA-ORNO01000044-ORNO01000044.1-human-gut-metagenome-genome-assembly--contig:-NODE-44-length-80673-cov-5.320499_pt1 | contig 80673 bp, 68 predicted proteins | sample MGYA00242117_ERZ509026 | MGnify/ENA primary metagenome ERZ509026 (study PRJEB26280, sample SAMEA2338710) | human gut metagenome | biome: human gut; feature: human-associated habitat; material: faeces... | reverse complement strand
AGGAATGCCAATAGAGCAGCTTCAGCAGCTCTTGGGGCATAGAAGAATAGATACGACATTGCAATATGCAATGGTCAAGCAGAGCAATGTGAAAATTGCTCATAGAAAATACATTGGTTAAGGTGGTAGGAATGGAAAAAGGATATAAGATATTAGGCAATTACATTCGACTTGTGGACGAGCGTAATAAGAATTTAGCCGTAACAAAGTTGCTTGGCGTAAGTATAAGTAAAAAATTTATTCCTTCAATCGCAAATATTGTAGGAACTGATTTATCGAATTATAAGATAGTCAGAACGGGACAGTTTGCATACGGACCCGTTACTTCACGAAATGGAGAGAAAATTTCTATTGCTTATTTAGATGAAGAAGATTGTATCATTTCAAGCTCTTATACAGTTTTTGAAGTTGAAAATAAAGAGGAACTTGACCCTGAATATCTTATGCTTTGGTTCAGCCGACCAGAATTTGACCGTTATGCAAGGTATAAGTCACACGGAAGCGTAAGAGAGATTTTCGATTGGAATGAGCTTTGTATGGTGGAACTTCCAGTACCAGATATTGAAAAGCAGAGAAAAATAGTGGAAGCCTACAAGACGATAACCGATAGAATAGATTTGAAACAGAAGATAAATGATAATTTAGCGGCTTAATATGCCAGCTTTGCCAATAAAACAGATTGCAATTCATAAAGTCTTTGAATTTCGATAGTATTTGCTTCGATTTGCTCATTAAATATATCGAATTTATGTTGAAAGTCCTCTATAACTTCTGCTGGGGGTACGAGGATTTTCATTGACTGTATATTGTACATCGGTAACTTAGATTGAACTGCACCAACTGTTAATAATTCAATCTCTTTTATTTGCTTTTTATAGCAAAGAGTATAGTAAAGATAATCAGGGGTAACCGTATGAATATTAGCCAGTTTAACGCAGTTTTCAGTAAGGTTTGCATTATTGAGCGAAGTATGTATTTTTCCTATCAAGCCAATAGTTCCAACGATAGAAATAACAATATCGTTAGTATTGACAATATACCGTGATATAGCAGAATGTGTTTCTTCATCAATATATTGAAATTGATTGGTCAGACACACATACCGATTGCTTCCCAAATCACGCACACGGATATATGGGTGTGCGGTTGGAGTATCAAGCAGTTCGCCATCGGCAGGGAGTCGTTTCCCACCTTTAATTGAACAAAGACTATCTAATGTAGCAATACTGTAACCATCTGGTAGTTCATTTTCATTATAAAAAGCTGCAAATTGCTCCTGAAACAATGATTGAGCAGTTTCTTCTAAATTATCATTTACTGCAAGGAGTGTGAAAAATGGATAAAGAAAAGTTAATCAAACTTGCAGAGGACTTATATCAAAGTGCATTTGACGCTAATGCGTATTATGCAATTATGATGCAGTATAGAGAAATGAGCAAGAAGTACAACAATGAAATGAATCTTTCGCCGGCTTTTTATCAAGTAGTGTATGGGGCGTTGCAAAAGGCTTGTTTTATGGAAATTGCAAAATTGTATGATAAAACAAAAGACGTTGTTTCAGTTGGTTTGCTCTTAAAGTATTGCAGAGATAATTTGGACTTATTTCCCGAATATAGAGATATAGTAACAATTAAGGAAGATGGCAGAGAATATTCTTTTCAAGTGCCATACCAGCATCATTTGAAACCAACGGAAGAATGTTTCTATGAAAATGAAGTGAAAAGCCAAAGAGAAATTCTAAAACTGTTTGATACACCTGATTTTGAAAAAGTACCAGTACGAGTTAATCTGACATTTTCAGGGCTTTTAGAATTATATCAAAAGCGTTTTTGCTCTCTTAGCAAGAAACAAGAGAATATTCGTGTTCAAAGAAATAAAATATATGCTCATAATGATGAGAAACATATTTTAGCAGAAGAAAAGGTATGGGACAAAAATCCGGTTACATATCCTGACATTCAGGAGTTGATAGATTTTGCTCTTGATTGCACAAGGCTAATACTTGGGGCATTGACTGGAGTGAGCCGTGCAGTGAGTTATGGAAATATAGATGATATGGAAGGAACTCTAATGCTTGCAAAATTGGGACTGAAATATCAGGATTATGAAATGGAACAGCGACATAAGCAAATATTGAAAGAGATATATGCTGATAAAAAGGAGTGAACGCAATGGCAAATTTTAATGAACACGCATTGGAAATGTCAATAATGGAGTTGTTCAAAGACGAGGGGTACACCTATGTCAGCGGCGACCAGATACATAGAGAAAGGACAGAGGTTTTGCTTACGGACGACCTGAAGCAATACCTCTATAATCGCTATGCGAAAGATGGTATCACACCGAGTGAGGTGGATAGTGTCATTCTAATGCTGCGTAATATTTCCGGTTCGATTTATGAAGCAAACAAAGCTGTATTTAAGTTGCTCTGCGATGGATTTATTCTTAACCGTGAGGATAGAACGCAGAAAGACCTCTATATTGAACTTATTGATTTCGACACTCCCGAAAACAATATATTCAAAGTGGTTAATCAGTTTGAAATTGAAGGCGTAAATAATCAGTTGCGTATTCCTGATGGCATTGTGTTCGTAAATGGTATTCCTGTTGTTGTTCTTGAATTTAAGAGTGCGGTACAAGAGAATACGACCATAATGGACGCATATAAGCAGCTTACAATCCGTTACCGTAGAGATATTCCGGAGATTTTCAAATACAATGCGTTTGTTGTTATCAGTGACGGAGCAAATAATAAATATGGTTCTTTCTTCAGCCCATATGATTTCTTCTATGCGTGGAGAAAGATAAACTCAGACGATAAAGAACTGGACGGTATCAATTCTCTTGTAACAATGATAAAGGGACTTTTCCGAAAAGACCGTTTGCTTGAAGTTATCAAAGATTTTATTTATTTTCCGGATAACTCAGATAAGGATTTGAAGATAGTGTGCCGTTATCCACAGTTCTTTGCGGCAAATAAATTGTATGAGAATATCAAGGCTCATCTTCGCCCTGAAGGAGATGGTAAAGGTGGTACATACTTCGGAGCAACAGGGTGCGGCAAGAGTTATACAATGCTTTTCCTTACCCGTATGCTGATGAAAAGCAAATACTTTTCTTCCCCGACTATTCTCATTATTACAGACAGAACAGACCTTGATGACCAGCTTTCCAAACAGTTTGTAGGTTCAAAGAAATATATCGGAGATGAAACTGTTGTAAGTATTGAGTCCCGTGAGAAACTTCGTGAGGAGCTTCAAGGACGAGAGAGTGGCGGTGTTTATCTGACTACCATTCAGAAATTTACAGAGGATTTGCAGCTTCTTACAGACAGAACGAACGTTATTTGTATTTCTGATGAAGCACACAGAAGCCAAATCAATCTCGACCAAAAGGTTAAGATTACAGAGTCAGGTGTTCAGAAAACCTATGGCTTTGCAAAGTATCTGCACGACTCTTTACCAAATGCAACTTATGTTGGATTTACCGGAACTCCGGTTGATGGAACAATCGAAGTCTTTGGTGGTGTTGTAGACGCATATACAATGACGGAAGCTGTTAAGGACGGTATTACAGTTAATCTTGTTTACGATGGTCGTGCAGCTAAGGTTATGCTTAATCAGGACAAGGTAAGACAGATTGAAGAATATTATGCACAGTGTGAGCTTGAGGGAGCAAATGAACATCAAGTAGAAGAAAGTCAGAAAGCAGTTGCTAAAATGGAAGTTATTATTGGCGACCCTGATAGACTTCGTGCTGTTGCGGAGGATTTTATCAAGCATTATGAAACCCGTGTGGCAGAAGGTGCAACCGTAGCAGGCAAAGCAATGTTTGTATGTTCCAACCGAAATATAGCATACGATTTCTATAAAATAGTAAAGGAACTCAGACCGGAATGGACAGAAAAGAAGATTTGTGATGACGGGGTTGTTCTGAGTGAAAAAGATAAAAAAGAGTTGAAGCCAATGGAAAAAATTAAGTTGGTTATGACTCGTAATAAAGATGATGAAAAAGACCTCTTTGATATGCTTGGCACAAAAGAGGATAGGAAAGAATTTGACCGTCAGTTCAAAAATCCGAAGTCAAACTTTAAGATTGCCATTGTTGTAGATATGTGGCTGACTGGTTTTGATGTGCCGGAGCTTGATACGATTTACATTGATAAGCCTATTCAGCAGCATACCCTTATTCAGACGATTTCCCGTGTAAATCGTGTATGCGAGGGCAAGGATAAAGGCTTGATTGTTGACTACATAGGTATCAAAAAAAACATGAACACTGCCCTCAAGAAATATACGAATTTTGAGAGCGAAGAATTTGAAGGTGTGGAGCAGTCTATCACGATTGTAAAAGACCAGTTAGAAGTTCTTGGTCAGATGTTCCACAACTTTAACAGTAGTGATTTCTTCAACGGTTCTCCTACTGAACAGCTTGCCTGCCTGAATCGTGCAGTTGAGTATGTGCAGTTGTCTGAAGAACTGGAAAGAAGATTTATGGCAGCAGTCAAGAGAATGAAGCAGGCATTTAATCTTTGTAGTTCAAGTGAGAAATTCTCTGATGAAGATAAGGATTATATCCATTTTTATTGTGCTGTCCGTTCTATCCTTTTCAAGTTGACAAAAGGCGATGCACCGGATATTGAGCAGATGAACGCTCGTGTCCGCAAAATGCTTGAGGGTGCAATTCAGTCTGATGGCATTGAGGAATTATTTGAAACCGGAAAGCATATATCGGTGGACATTTTCAGCGATGAGTATATGGATAAGATAAATGCTATTCAGTTGCCGAATACGAAAATCAAGATACTTCAAAGACTTCTTTCTCAGGCGATTGACGAGTTTAAGAAAGTCAATAAGATTATGGGTGTGGAATTTGCAGACAGACTCAAGAAAGTTGTTGATGAGTATAATAACCGTCGTCGTGATGAAGCGTATGCCAACGAAGTCCTTGATGATGTTGCGGAGCAGCTTGCACAGTTGTTGTCTGAACTGAAAACAGAAAAGAACTCCTTCAAGAATATGGGTATAGATTATGAAGAAAAAGCTTTCTATGATATTTTGAAAGCAGTTTCCAAGAAGTTTGAGTTTGAATATCCGGACGATAAAATGATTGAACTATCCAAGAGGATAAAGTTGATTGTTGATGATAAGTCACGCTATACCGATTGGTCTGCCCGTGATGATATTAAGGCAAACTTGCAAGTGGATTTGATATTGCTGCTTGATGAGTTCGGCTATCCGCCAGTAACCATTGATGATGTTTACAAGGAAGTTCTTGAGCAGGCAGAGAATTTCAAGAAGTATGCACAGTAAATGAGAGGTGTAAATGTAAATATGTTTTATGACGATTTAAATACAGAAGAACAAGTATCATACCTTATTAAACCAATCCTTCAAGTCCTTCAGGAAGCAGGTGGACAGTTAGAGCGTTCTGAAATTAGAGACAGAATTAGTGAGTTAGATGAGCATATTGCTGAATTTGAACAGAAACTATATACATCTAATAAAACAGGAAATCAGTACAAAAAATTTGATTTTAAGTTTAATTTTGCTATTAAAGAGCTTAGTTATGTCGGACTCATATCTTATGTGAAATTCAATCCAAAGATTACACTTACTCAAGATGGAGCAAATGTAGATTTAACAGATTTTGATGTTAAGACAGAAGTAAGGGATAAGGCTCGAAGCTATTGGGAGGAACATTCGACTAAGAACAAATCGAAAAACAAGCCAGTAGAAACACTGGAGGTTGAAGACGAGGAGAATGAATCCACAGATGACGAATTGTTAGATGATTTCAAGGTAAAACTTCAGAGTGCAATCGCTAATATGTCTCCAGCAAAGTTTGAACAATTTTCACGAGCACTTCTTACAAAGATGGGAGTGGAGTTTACCAACAAAGGCGTTCAGGTGTCAAATGATGGTGGCATTGATGGTTATGGATATCACGTAGATGCCGATGATTTTAGAACAACCAGAGTGGTTATTCAGTGTAAAAGATTTAATTCAAATCCAGTGAGTGAGCCGGATATCAATCAATTTCTTGGGGCGATGAACAAATATCAAGCCGATTATGGAGTATTTATTACTAATAGCCGATTTACCAATAAGGCAAGAGAGGCTGCGAGAGAAGGTACGCCGATAACACTGATTGACGGAAATGATTTAATCAGACTGGTTATTAAATATGAATTGTATATAACACCAGTCACAACATATGTATTGGATGGTTTTTATACCGAGGATTGACACTAACGATAGCATAATTTACTCAAAGGATTTTTAAAAGGGGGCATAGAATGATGGCAAAGCAAAAGACCTATATCGCAATCGACCTTAAATCATTCTATGCTTCTGTGGAGTGTAAAGAACGAAATCGTGACCCATTGACAACAAATCTTGTGGTTGCAGATAAGAGCAGGACAGAGAAAACCATCTGCCTTGCGGTATCTCCGTCATTAAAAAGTTATGGGATACCCGGCAGACCACGCTTGTTTGAAGTCGTGCAAAAGGTAAAAGAAGCTAATAATACCCGAAGGTGGAAAGCACTAAATCGTACATTTACTGGTTCGTCTGATGACAGTACAGAATTAAATGCGAATCCGGCATTGGAGATTGATTATATCGTTGCACCACCTCGTATGGCATACTATCTGGAATATAGTACCAAGATTTACAGTGTTTACTTGAAATACATTGCTCCGGAAGATATTTTCCCGTACTCGATTGATGAAGTATTCATAGATGCAACCAATTATCTGAATACCTATCAGATGACTGCAAGGGAACTTGCCATGACGATGATACAGGATGTTTTGAAAACAACAGGAATTACGGCAACAGCCGGAATCGGCACGAATATGTACTTGTGTAAGATTGCAATGGATATCGTGGCAAAGCATATTGAGCCGGACAAGGACGGTGTGCGAATTGCCGAATTGGATGAAATGTCTTACCGCAGACAGCTATGGAATCATAGACCGCTTACAGATTTCTGGAGAGTTGGTAAAGGCTATGCAAAGAAACTGGAAGAACATGGACTTTTTACTATGGGAGATATTGCAAGGTGTTCCATCGGAAAGTCGAATGAACTGTATAACGAAGAACTGCTCTACAAGCTGTTTGGAATCAATGCGGAATTGCTAATTGACCATGCTTGGGGATATGAACCTTGTACGATGGAGCAGGTCAAAGCCTATAAGCCGGAAACCAATAGTGTATGTTCAGGACAGGTACTTCACTGCCCGTATGATTACGAAAAGGCAAAGTTGATTGTAAAAGAAATGACCGACCAAATGGTGCTTGATTTGGTGGATAAAGGACTTGTAACTGACCAGCTTGTGTTGACAATCGGCTATGATATTGAGAATTTAAGTAATCCGAACCTAAAATATCAATACAAAGGCGAGGTTACGATTGACCGATATGGACGCAAAGTTCCAAAGCACGCACACGGAACAGCGAATCTTGAGAAAAAGACTTCCTCTACTCGATTGATTACCAACGCCGTGATGGACTTGTATGACAGGATAGTTGACGAGCATTTGCTTGTACGCAGAATAACAATCACAGCGAATAAACTTGTTGATGAAAAATCCGTCAAGCAGGAAGATGAATACCAGCAACTCGACCTCTTTACCGATTACGAAGCACAGAGGAAGAAGCAGGCGGAGGAAGAAGAAAAATTAGAACGGGAAAGGCGTATGCAAGAAGCAATGCTGAGTATCAAAAAGAAGTTTGGCAAGAATGCTGTGTTGAAGGGAATGAACCTTGAAGAAGGTGCAACCGCCAAAGACCGAAACGAGCAAATCGGCGGTCATAAGGCTTAAATAAACTGAAATTTGAGGAATAAAATATGGGCATATTAGAAATAGTTTTTAATTCAAGAAAATTTGATTTGAATGATGATGTTCTGATGGGATTTGATAATTACTTTGATAAAAAAAGTAAGGATTATAATAGTTTTTGTTTAGACGAAGAAGATATTAATCCTTTACAAAACTTTGTAGCACAGATTAAGTCTGCTGACTCAGATAGTGTAATTTATGTATCTACTTATGGCTATGAAATCACAAATAGTAAAGGAGAAAAATCAACATACGCCGATGCTCTTTGGATTGACACAGTTTTACCTATTTCCCAAATAGAGAGATATATTGAAAAAAGTGGTGTTGCTGAACCAAGTAATATTTCTTTTGTTGGAGATAGTGATGAATGTGGAAACTATAAAGTATGGATTATAGCTCAGGAAGAGAATAATCCTCATATTATAGAGCTGACTGACCGCAAGAAGATAGACCATATGATAATATTATATTGGGATTGATAAGTTATAAAATTCAAGTTTGAAAGGAGTGTTAAATATGAAATTCCCATTTTATGATGCACCAAATACAGCTACAATAACCTGTTGCCACATATTAGAGAATGGAGAACCTATTTTGTATGTATCACATGATGAAGATGATGGAATGTGGCAATTTCTATGTGGAAAAGCACATGAAACAGACGAAGCAAAGTTAGTATCCTTAAAATCAGTATTCGACTTAGATAATTCTGTTGGTATTCTAAAGGATATGCCTTGCGGTTACTATGCTGAAAGAAAAGCTCAAGATGATGAATGGAGTGTTAGAAAACGGTAACTATCAGCTCGGTCAATTCAAGTTTGGAGAATTGAGAAAATCGGAAGTTATGGAGGTACTTTATGAACGAGAGAGAAAAAATTATCCGATTATGGTTTGATATGTGGATTAAGAAAGCAGATTTAGGAATTGACAATATTTTTACAGATGATGTTGTATATACTGAGAGTTGGAGTCCTAAATATGAAAACCGCAAAACGGTAAAGCACTGGTTTGACGAATGGAATACACGCGGAAGTGTTCTTGTCTGGGAGATTAAGCAATTTTTTCATCAAGGCAATCAAACAATCGTGGAGTGGTATTTTAAAAGCAAAATGAATAATGGAAATGTTGAAGAATTTGACGGAATATCTTTAATTGTATGGACACAGGATAACAAAATAAAATCATTAAAAGAGTTTGGTTGCAATCTTCATAATTACAATCCATATCGAGATAGTGATATTCCCGTATTTCGAGAAGAAAAAGCAAATTGGTTTTGAGAGGACTATAAATTCCAGTTTGTCGAACTTACTCTAAATTAGCAAAGACCGCTTACAAAAGTGTAGGCGGTCTTTATTCGTGTTCAGATATATTTGATTTTGAACTTTCTTTTCTTGGCTGAAAGCACCTTGCAAAGAATATCATCTACTGCGTCCGTGTATCTGCCTTGTGCTATCAGGCTGTTCTTCAAACGGATAAGTGATTGCAACACTTCGCTGTATTCGTCCTTGGAAAGATATAGATGATATTTCTGTTCTTTCAAAACAACCACCTCCTGTTACCGCAATTATATAATAAGAAAGGGCATATAGGTAGTGTGCGATTGTCTCTTGACCACCCCTAAATGAACGAATTAACAGGGTAACAACCGCCTTGTCCATTAGCAAGAATTTTGCTCGTTTTTTTCTCTCATTAGCAGAGAGGGCATTTTCATTAGCAAAATAGCGAAAATCCTGCTAATTTTTATTAGCAAGCCGTACACCTGAAAGGCGGACGACATTAGTCCTAATTTCCATTAGCTGACGGAGAATTTGCTAATGAAAATCTGTGAATTTCACGATTTTTCTCTTTTCCCGTAAAAATGAAAAAACGCCGGAAACCCTTGATTTTACTGGGTTTTCCGGCGGAGTTTTTGGCGTTCCCGAGGTGATTCGAACACCCGACCTACCGCTTAGGAGGCGGTCGCTCTATCCAGCTGAGCTACGGAAACACATTACAATCGTTATTATATCACAGTTTTGCAATTTTGTCAAATGTTTATTTGACAAAAAAAGTTGGCTCGCCATAGCAACAAGTATCGACGCACTTGCAGTCGGAATAACGTTCGCTTTCCTGAATATCTTTCTTGAGGGAGTTGGCATACTCAAATAGCATAAAAACAAGGGCGGAAGTTTTCAAACTATCCGCCCTCTGGTTATGTCTGTTAGTCCCGCCGACTATGATGTTTACGCTTTTGCGTGTACATCTCACGATCTGACGCTTTCATAAGATCGTCGATCTCTTTCAACGTTTTCGGCTTTCCCGCCTTGTAGCCACAGCTTATCGACACATCATATGGCGACTTGCTTCTGCGATTGTACTCTGCAATGCTGCGGGATACCTTTTCGTAAAAGCTGTCCGCACCGTCTGTTTCAGCGATAACAGCTACAAATTCATCACCGCCGAAGCGTGAGCATATCCCACCTTCTGCAGTGCATTTTGTCATCAGCGACGCCACTGCCTTTATCGCCTTGTCACCCTCGTTGTGACCATAGAGGTCATTTATCTTTTTAAGGTTGTCCATGTCAATAGAGAATACCCATACGCCTACGCCCTGTTTCTCAGCCTTTGAAATAAGCTTTTTTACGTTCTTGTAAAAGCCCCTGCGGTTATATATCCCCGTCATGGGGTCAAGCATATGTATCCTTGCAAGCTCCGCATTTGCCCTTTCAAGCCGCTGGCGGTTTTTAAAGCTCTCCATTATCTGATTGGTGTTGTTTATAAAACGTCTTGTGTTCTGGAAAAGAAAATATATAGGACTAAATGAATTTGCCGCATAGCCTATGACCTCGTCCTGAAAATGAAGCGGCGAGAACATTAAGCAGTTATGGCGTCCAAGGACTTGCTCCATATCAGGCAAAAGATCCTTGGTGTCAAAAACTTCACCGGTCTTGTATTTGTTGTCAAAAGTCTGCATGAAAACTCTCATCTGCTTTGTAAAGCTGTTATTAAAGCGTTCTCTCTGCCTCGTGTTTGACAGAAAATCAGAGTTTGTGCATACCCAGCTATAATAATCTCCCGAACGTGCCATTACCTTTGCCATTTCTTCTACGGTGTGACATTCCACTGATTTTGCAAGATAAGAGAACATATGCTGTTCGTGACCATCAGAATTGTTCATTCTGTGGTAAAGCTCAAGGATCTTGTCGCCTACTTCTCTCGGGTCTATTTTCTTACAACCGCATGACTGGGATATCCTCATGGTGTAGCTGACCTCTATTTTTTCAGGAAGAGGCACTCCGTTCATCATATGGTCTATGGCGTTTATTATCTTTTCGCCAAGCACATCATTGTCTACAGCCGCCGTTGTAAGACGAGGGCTGTTATACTGTTCAAGTTCGATGCCGTCAAAGCCCGTTACAATAACGTCTTCAGGCACTTTTATGCCGCGTTCTCTCAGTATGCTGCAAGCTGCTATCGCCATAGCGTCGTTTGCACATATTATCGCCTGCGGAAATTCCAAACTGCTTTCTAAAAATTTCTCCAATACTCCTTTTGTTGGCATATCCCAGAAGTCACCATAGCCAAGACGCTCAGGCTCAAATTCTATGCCGTTTTCCGCAAGCACCTTTTTGTATGCTTCTATACGCTCTTCTGAGAAAGCATTGCCCTTTACGCCAGCAATGAAATTAACTCTTCTGCAGCCGTGAAATTCGATCACATGGCGAACTATCTTTTCAAAAACGTCAGAGTAATTGAATGTCACACTGCAGCAATTATCCATTGTACTGTCAACGCATATGACAGGAACACCGTGTTCATGGGCACGCTTGCTTATCTCGTTGGAAATGCTGTCTCTTTTTATTGCCTCGGGCATTATTATAAGTACGTCAAGAATGTCATAATTTATAAGATCAAAAATGCTTGCTTCACCATGGTTGTAGGAAATGTTGTGATAAAGGTCGCAAAAGGTGTTAAAAAGAAGCACCTTGTAGCCCTCTTTTACACCCTTTCGGCTTATGGAAGATACTATATCTCTCACATAGTCAGATTGTACGCATGAAGTGCAGATACCTATTATTTTATATTTCGCTGTATCGCTTGTAAACATGGCTTGCTCCTTCGTCAGGGTCCCGATGACCCACCACTATCTATATAAAATAATTGTTTTTTGCTTTGATATGTGACTGCTATTAGAAAATATTCACATACCGTTAATTTTACCATATCCACACTCTGATGTCAATAGAAAACTCACAAAATTCACAAAAATCTTCTTTTTGAAAGCATTTATGCTGCTGCAAAAAATAACAGACCGACTTTCAGCTTTTTTCGCTGGAAGTCGGTCTTTGTTTATCGTAAAACATATCGAGCAAGGGGCGAACAGAGGTCGCTCCTACACAAAATAGCGTATTTTATGGGCTTTTTTTATTCAGCTACCCACTGTTTTAAAGCCGCAGAAAGTCGTCTGTCGATATCCTTTCTTGTCTGCTCGCACTCCTTAGGATAGTCCTTTGCAGCCTTGAAAATAAATTTCATTACGAATTTAAGTCCCACAGGAAGTGCTTTTCTGAGCATTGTCTCAGGAAGCACAAAGTGCGTTCCATGCTCGTAAGTCAGGGCTTCGTAATCGCACTCGTGAGGGCGTTCTTTCAAGCGCTTATCCATGCGGCGGACGTATTTTCCTGCCTCCCAGAAGCTGTCGTCATCAGCACCCACCATTATAAGCTTGCCCTTGATGTTCTCAACCTTTATCATTTCTTCCTCTGTATGTTCTCTTGCCTTTTCAGAGTCGATAAAAAGGTGCGTGCTTCGTGTTATATCTCCCGAGCCTTTGGTTTCTTCTTCTATTTTGTGATAGTATTCAGGGTGGGCATAAACGAACGGCATATAGGCAAGCGGCTTTCCCTGCCATGAAAGTGTGGAAGCGTCAGGGATAGGCCATTCCTTGCAGCCGTCTTTTTCGCCCTGCTCAAAGCCCTGCCATACAAAGTCGCTTGGCGTAAGACCGAAAGTGAGTGTTATGTCAGGGAAATATGAAGCTGCCACAAGGGAATCCATTCCTGCCGTACTCATTCCCATTATGCCTATCTTCTTGTTTCCATGGCTTTTGAGCCACTTTATAGCGGTCTCTATCCTTTCAAGCGGGAAGTTCACATGGCCGTAGTTCTTCACGTCAGGTGACATACACATAACGTTCACGTCATTTTTGTGAAGCCATTTTGCTCCGCACTTTGCCATAAAGTCATTAGGATCGTCACCGAACAGACCTATCATTGCGCAGTTTGCATCCTTTGGGTTTTCATAATATGTACCATAAAAACCGTCTTTCTCATTGCTAAAAAATTGTTTCTTCATAATACCGACCTTTCTAAGCTGGTTTTCTTTATAAAGTTAGAATAAACTAACCATATCTCAAAAAAACAGGGTGGATAACTTCGCCCTAAGCTATATTATATCACATTTTTGCTTATTTGTCAGGTGTATTAACGAAAAAAGCCAGATGCATTGTAAATTTTTGATTTTCTTAGTGTTGCTTATATATTAATAAAATGGCGGAGAACGCATTCTTTTTGCAGTTCTCCGCTATTTTTATGCCTTATTTTTTGCCGCATCTGCTGTGACAGTGTGAGCAACAGCCACAGCATTTACCTTTTTTCTTTTGCTTTGATATACTTATTGCCGCCGTTACTGCCCATAAAAGCAGAAGTATCACCACTATCCAGTCGGCTGTATTCATAATAACGCTCCTATCTGATATACCGCACAGCCGCAAAGCCATGCCACCATGCACTGCATTATCACAACGCCTACTGTCTGTATCCTTGAATCAAGCTCTCTCTTTATGGTCGCCACCGCCGCAACACATGGGGTGTAAAGCAGGGTGAATACGAGAAAGCTCAGTGCGGAAAGGGTGGAGAATGCTCCCGAAAGAGCAGTGCCAAGATTTGCAGTGCTTGTGTTCATCAGTACCGCCATTGTGCTTACTACCGCCTCTTTTGCAGTGAAGCCTGATATAAGCGAGGTGGTCACTCTCCAATCTGCAAAGCCCAAAGGCTTGAATATTGGCGATATAGCCTGACCGATAAGAGCTAGCAGGCTGTCGGAGGAGTCTTTTACAACGTTGAGCTTTGCGTCAAAGGTCTCCAAAAACCATATTATGATAGTCGCAAAGAATATAACTGTGAAAGCTCTTTGTATAAAGTCCTTTGCCTTGTCCCAAAGAAGAAGTCCTACGCTTTTTGCCGAAGGAAGACGATAGTTTGGAAGCTCCATTACAAACGGCACAGGCTTGCCACGGAAAGCTGTATTTTTCAGTATCAGTGCAACTATTATCCCAAGCACTATGCCCGTTATGTATAAGCCTATCATCACAAGCGCCTGATATTTTTTGAAAAATGCTGCACAGAAAACTGCGTAAATAGGTATCTTTGCCGAACAGCTCATGTAAGGGGTAAGAAGTATGGTCATTTTTCTGTCACGGTCTGATACAAGCGTTCTCGTCGCCATTATGGCAGGCACTGAACAGCCGAAGCCTATGAGCATAGGCACAAAGCTTCGTCCCGAAAGACCGATCTTTCTAAGAAGCTTGTCCATTACGAATGCCACTCGTGCCATGTAGCCCGTGTCCTCCAGTATGGAAAGGAAAAAGAACAGCGTCACTATTATAGGCAGAAAGCTTAGAACGCTTCCAACGCCTGCAAAAACTCCGTCTATTATAAGGCTGTGTACAACAGGGTTTATGCCGTAGGCTGTAAGCCCTTTGTCTGCTAGGTCGGTGAGCTTGTCTATACCAAGGGAAAGCCAATCGGAAAGGGTCGAGCCGATAACATTGAATGTGAGGAAAAATACAAGAAACATTATCCCGAAAAATACAGGCAGTGCAGTGTATTTTCCCGTTAAAATGCGGTCTATTTTTACGCTCCGCTTGTGTTCTCGGCTCTCGTGGCATTTCACAACGCTTATGGCAACGACTTTTTCGATAAAGTCGTATCGCATATCTGCAAGCGCCGCATTTCTGTCAAGCTTTGATTCGTCCTCCATTTCTACTATGCAGTGTTCGAGAAGCTCCAGCTCGTTTTGATTAAGCTCAAGCTGATCCTCGATATTCTTGTCACCCTCAATAAGCTTTGAAGCACAAAATCTCGGCGGTATGCCAACTCGATTAGCGTGATCCATGATAAGATGCACAACTGCGTGTATACATCTGTGCACAGCGGAATCATCTGAGCAAAAGTCTGTGACAACAGGCTTTGTCTTGTTTCGGGCAGTTTCTACAGCCTTGTCGATAAGGTCTGAGATACCCTCGCCCTTTGCCGCACTTACTGGAATAACAGGTATGCCAAGTGCGTCGCTCATCATTTTTACGTCTATCGTTCCACCGTTGGCTCTTACCTCGTCCATCATGTTTAAGGCAAGCACCATTGGCACACGCAGTTCAAGAAGCTGTAAAGTGAGATACAGATTTCGCTCTATATTGGTGGCGTCAACAATGTTTATAATGCCGTCAGGCTTTTCATTTATTATGTAGTCACGGGTGACGATCTCTTCCTGCGTGTAAGGGCGCAGTGAGTATATTCCCGGCAGATCCACCACAGTGCAGTTTTTCTGCCCCTTTATGTCACCGACCTTCTGCTCGACTGTTACACCGGGAAAGTTTCCAACGTGCTGATTAGACCCTGTAAGGGCGTTAAAAAGCGTGGTCTTTCCACAGTTCTGATTTCCTGCAAGGGCAAATCTCATATATGGTCATTCTCCTCTGTTTTTTCTATCTCTATGTTTTTTGCGTCCTCTATCCTGAGCGTCAGCTCATAGCCTCTCAGTACTATATCAAGAGGGTCGCCCATTGGCGCACGCTTTAGCATTTTCACCTTTGTTTTGGGTATAAGTCCCATGTCGAGAAAACGCAGCCTAAGCGCACCCTCGCCGCCTACCGCTTTTATCACGGCAGACTCACCCGTTTTAAGCTTATCAAGAGTCATTGTCTTTTCCTCCATAGCTATATTTTATTCTTATGTTTTATCTAAAAGAACTCTACAAAATAAGTTTACCATGGCTAACTTTACTTGTCAATAGTATATGTCATATATTTTAGTCAGATGTTATCTAAAAATTTTATTCAAATAGATAACTTCCAATTGACAACGCCAACAAATCGTGCTATCATAAAGTAAGATAAAGTACACTTTTACATTACGGGGGTGTTTTATGGATACCCGTGTGGCAATACTTGCAATAATCGCACACGATAACGGCTCTGCGCAGGAGATAAACGCAATTCTTCATGAGCATGCCGAGTATATAATAGGACGAATGGGTCTGCCATACCGAGAGCGTGGCATGAACATAATAAGCGTGGCAGTTGACGCTCCGCAGGACGTTATAAATTCTCTTGCAGGCAAGATAGGCAGGCTTGAGGGAGTGACCGCCAAGACCCTTTATTCGCCACAGTAAAAATCTAATAAATATTTGTGACCCTGACGCCGAAAACGAGTTTTCTCCTTTAAGGCGAAAGAATACACATCAAGCAGAAAAAGTAAAAAGCAGATAGAAAGCCCTATCTCTACTCATGTAGGGGCGAACAGCGTTCGCCCGTGGATTAGGTTTTTTATGAGCAAGCATAGCCTTTTTTGTTATCAAAGCTGTATCCTCAGGGGTATGGCTTATTTTTTTTGAGAGGAGCTTTTGCAATGGGACTTAATGACGCACCAAGCGGAGAACGTATACATATAGGATTTTTCGGCAGACGAAACGCAGGAAAATCAAGCGTTGTGAATGCAGTAACAAATCAGGATCTTGCAGTGGTATCCGATACGAAAGGCACTACCACCGACCCTGTTACAAAGGCAATGGAGCTTTTGCCCCTTGGCCCTGTTGTGATAATAGATACCCCCGGCTTTGACGACGAGGGCGAGCTTGGAGAGCTTCGTGTGAAGAAAACTAAGCAGATACTAAACAGAACAGACTGCGCAGTTCTTGTTACCGATTGCACCTTGCCCCTTGGCGACTGCGAAAAACAGCTTATCTCAATATTCAAAGAGAAAAACATACCTTTTATCATAGCCAAAAACAAAGCCGACCTGCTCACTGATATCCCAAAAGAGGATGGCGCAGTGTACGTCAGCGCAAAAGAGAAAACAGGCATAGAGGAGCTTAAAAACGCTGTTGCAAAGCTCACTGAAACAGACACCATGACAATGAAGCTTGTGTGCGACCTTATAAAGCCTGACGATATGGTGGTGCTTGTCACCCCTATCGACAGCGCCGCACCAAAGGGCAGGCTTATCCTGCCACAACAGCAGGCCATAAGAGATGTTCTTGAAGCAAACGCCTGTGCAGTGGTGGTAAGAGAAACTGAGCTTTCAGGAGTGCTTGGCAGGATAGAGAAGCCTGCACTTGTTATAACGGATAGTCAGGCTTTCGCAAGAGTTTCAAAGGATACTCCCGAGGATATCCCTCTCACCTCGTTTTCTATCCTTATGGCTAGATATAAGGGCTTTCTTGACGCCGCAGTAAAGGGCGTGAAAGCTATCGACGATCTTAAAGACGGTGACAAGGTGCTTATTTCAGAGGGCTGTACACATCACAGACAGTGCGGTGATATAGGCTCTGTGAAGCTTCCGAACTGGCTGAAAGAATACACAGGCAAGAATCTTGAGATAGTGCTGTCATCAGGTCACGGCTTTCCAGAGGAGCTTTCAGACTTTGCGCTTTGCATACACTGTGGCGGCTGTATGCTCGGCTCAAAAGAGCTTACCTACAGAATAAAATGTGCTTGTGACGCAGGCGTGCCGTTCACAAATTACGGCATTGCAATTGCCTACATGAAAGGTATTCTCAAACGTAGCATAGAAGTGTTTCCACATCTTGTAAAGGAGCTTGAAGATCACAATGGCGGTCAGAGAACTTATTGATAAACTAAACTGCGAGAAAAAGCTTTCCCACGATGAATGGGTGAAGCTTATAAAAGAATATGACGAGAGCGACAGAACCTATGCCGCAGAGCTTGCAAGGTGCATTTCGCAGGAAATATTCGGCAAGGATATCTACATAAGGGGCATAGTGGAGTTTTCAAACATCTGCAAAAACGATTGCCTTTACTGTGGAATAAGGCGTTCAAACGGCAACGTGAGCAGATACAGGCTCACCGCTGAGGAGATCTTGCAGTGCTGTGACGAGGGCTACGGCTATGGTTTCCGTACCTTTGTGCTTCAAAGCGGTGAGGACGCTTTCTATGACAGGGAAATGCTCTGCGGTATCGTCAGAGAGATAAAAAAGCGTCACCCTGACTGTGCGGTGACATTATCCATAGGTGAGAAAAGCCGTGAGGACTATGAAGCCTTTTTCAATGCAGGTGCAGACCGGTATCTTCTCAGGCACGAAACTGCCGACGAGGAGCATTACAAAAAGCTCCACCCAGCCGAAATGTCTTGGAAAAACCGAATGGAGTGTCTTTCAGATCTAAAAGAGATAGGCTATCAGACAGGCTGTGGAATGATGATAGGCTCGCCGTATCAGACGGTTGAGTGCCTTGCTGAGGATATGGAGTTTATGTGCGGTTTCAAGCCCGAAATGATAGGCATTGGACCTTTTCTCCCACATAAGGACACGCCTTTCAGAAGCTGTCCACAAGGCTCATATGAGCTTACCCTCTTTCTGCTGAGCATTTGCAGGATAATGCTCCCCGACGTTCTTTTGCCTGCCACCACCGCCCTTGGTACTATAAACCCAAAAGGGAGAGAACAAGGGGTGCTGTCAGGTGCGAACGTTATAATGCCGAATCTGTCCCCTGTGGCAGTGAGAAAAAAATATATGCTCTATGACAACAAGATATGCACAGGTGACGAGTCAGCACAGTGCAGAGCTTGCCTTGAAAGACGAATGGAGTCCATAGGCTATAAAATAAAGATATCAAGAGGAGATCACATATAATGATAAAGCTTGCTTTTTACGGAAAAGGCGGAATAGGAAAGTCAACGGCGGCATCAAATGTCAGTGTTGCACTTGCACAAAAAGGGCTGAAAGTCATGCAGATAGGCTGTGACCCAAAGGCTGACTCCACCGTATTTCTCCATGGGGGAGAGAGGATACCCACCGTTCTTGACCTTGTGCGAAAAGGCGAAAGCTTTGACCTTGAAGATATGGTAAGGGTAGGCTATAACGGTGTTGTGTGCGTTGAAGCAGGCGGACCGGTGCCGGGGCTTGGCTGTGCAGGCAGAGGTATAATCGCCGCACTTGAAGAGCTTGAAAAAAAGGGCGCATATGAAAAATATCAGCCAGACGTTGTTATCTATGACGTTCTCGGAGACGTGGTGTGCGGAGGCTTTTCAATGCCAATGCGAAAGGGCTATGCCGATAAGGTGTTTATCATCACATCAGGCGAGAGTATGTCTGTATATGCCGCCGCAAACATCGCAATGGCGGTGGAAAATTTCAAAAGCCGTGGATATGCTTCTCTTGGCGGTTTTATCCTCAATAAACGCAACGTAAAAAACGAGGAGGAAAAAGCGGCAGAGCTTGCGGCTGATTTTCACAGCTCTGTGATAGCCGAGATAGACCGAAGCGACCTTGTGAGCGAAGCTGAGGATATGCGCAAAACTGTCATGGAAGCTTTTCCTGACAGCACTGCGGCAGAGCAGTATAAAGCATTGGCGGATAAGATAGCCGAGCTTTGCGGTATGGGAGAAGAAAAATGACAAAAGAGAGCGGCATAAATATAACGAAGGCGGCTTTTCCTGCGCCTTTTGAAAGCGGTCTTGAATATAATCCCCCCACAAGGGGCGTGTGGAATATCGTCCATACAGGTATGCTTATCCCTGAGTCACGGCAGATATTTGTCTGCGCACAGGGCTGTTTAAGGGGAGTTATCCTAACTGCGGCAGAGATGAATGCCATGGACAGAATGTCATGGGTGACTGTTTCTGAGCAGGATCTGTATGACGGCACAATGGAGCAGGACGTTATAGACGGAGTGAGGGATATAATAAACAGGCTTGAGGAAAAGCCAAAATGCGTTTTGATTTTTCTAAGCTGTGTTCACCTTTTTGCAGGCTGTGACTTCAAAATGATAATAGACGAGCTTTCGACATTGTTTCCACAGGTGCATTTTATAGATTGCTACATGACGCCCACCATGAGAAAGTCTATCTCCCCCGACAGCCTTATGAGAAAACAGCTTTACGAGCCACTTGAAAAGTGCGAAAAGAAGCCTGAAACGGCGGCAATAATAGGCTGTGACAGAGCCACGGACGAAGCCTCCGAGCTTGTAAAAATAATAAACTCAGCAGGCTTTGAGCTTCTTGACATAACAAAGTGCAAGACCTATGAGGAGTATCTCTCCATGGCGGAAAGCTCTTTGAATATCACCTATATACCCACGGCAAAGCCGTCAGGAGAGGAACTTGAAAAGCGACTTGGCACAAAGCATTTGTATCTGCCCTTGTGCTATGGCTATGATGAGATAGAGAAAAATTACAGCAGACTTTGCACCCAGCTTGGTGTGAAAACGCCTGACTTTTCTGCTGACAGAGAAGCCGCCGACAAGGCTCTTGCAAATGCCCTTGAGGTAGTAGGGGATTTGCCTATAGCCGTGGATTATACCGCTCTGCCAAGGCCCCTTGGCTTTTGCAGACTTCTTGCAGAGAAAGGCTTCAATGTGAAGCGTTGCTATGCCGACAGCTTTTCAGAGGAGGAAAGGGCAGACTTTGAGTGGCTGAAAGCCCATTGCCACGACCTTGAAATTCTCCCTACTGTGAATGTGAAAATGGAGTTTTCACAGTGCGAAGAAAAATATCTTGCAGTAGGTCAGAAAGCGGCTTTTTTCTGCCAGACCGATAACTTTGTTGATATAGTCGCAGGGGGCGGTGGATACGGCTTCGAGGGCATAAAAAGGCTTGCAGAGCTTATGGCTGAGGGAGCAGTAAACAAAAAGGACAGACGTAAGGTGATACAACACAAGGGCTGGGGGTGTGAAAGCTGTCTATGAATGCAAAAGTGATATCCATATATGCGGCGGATACTTCGGGAGTATGCTCGGCACTTTATGAGCTTGGTGGAATGACCGTCGTCCATGACGCTTCGGGCTGTAACTCCACCTACGCCACTCATGACGAGCCACGCTGGTATGACCGCAAAAGCATGATATATATTTCCGCACTAACAGAAGCTGACGCCGTTATGGGCAATGACGGCAAGTTCATTCGTGATGTGGCAAAAGCGGCAGGTGAGCTTTCACCTAAATTCATAGCCATTTGCGGTTCGCCAATGCCTGCAATGACAGGCTTTGACTACAGTTCAGCCGCCGAGGAGATAGAGCGTGAAACAGGTCTGACCACATTTTTCGTTGATACCAACGGCACTCATTCCTATCTTCAAGGAGCAGAGGGAGCTTTCCTTAATATTGCAAAGCTTTTCTGCCGTGAGGGAAAAGAAAAGCAGGCAAATTCAGTGAATATTATTGGTGCAACGCCTCTTGACTTTTCAGTGAATACAAGCGTAAGCTCCATAAAAAAGTGGCTTTTGGATAACGGCTTTTCAGTGCAAAGCTGTTTTGCTATGGACAGCAGCCTTGATGAGATCTCTGCCGCACCACAGGCGGCTGTAAGCCTTGTTATATCCTCAGACGGGATAGCTGCGGCAAAGTATCTTTTTGATACCTATGGAGTGCCATATGTTGTGGGCGTGCCTGTGGGAAAAAGCTTTTCCAAAAAGCTTTCCGCTGACCTGAAAAGAGCAGTGTCAGAGGGCGTTTGTATAAATTCCTGCGGTGAAAAAGCTGTAGAGAATGCTCATATGATAGTTGCAGGGGAAAGCGTTTTTGCTTCTTCCCTTGGGGCTGAACTTGGCGCAAAAACTGTGGCGACAGTTGGCATAAGAAACAGCGAGGTGCTGTCAGGGACGGACATTTTCTGCGAGGAAGAAGCAGAGCTTGAAAAGCTTTTTTCACAGCATAAGACCGTCATAGCAGACCCGCTTTTCAGACCTATATGCAAAGGGGCAAGATTTATTTCACTGCCACACGTTGCTTTTTCGGGAAGATGTTTTCTTAAAGATATCCCCGATCTGATAGATAAAGATGTAAGCAAAATACTTAACCTATAAAAAGGAGGAACGTGCTTTCGCACGGATACTTTTATGATAAAAATAGCCGTTTACGGAAAGGGCGGAATAGGAAAATCCACAGTTACGGGAAACCTTGCCGCCGCATTTGCAAGTCTTGGGAAAAGAGTTATACAAATAGGCTGTGACCCAAAGGCTGACTCCACCATAAATCTTCTTGGGGGCGAGCCTGTTATGCCTGTGATGAATTATCTCAGAGAGCATGACGATGAGCCTGAGAGCATAGAGGAGATATCAAAAGAGGGCTATGGCGGAGTGCTTTGTATAGAAACAGGCGGTCCTACCCCAGGACTTGGCTGTGCAGGCAGAGGTATAATCACCACGTTCAGCCTGCTTGAAGACTTAAAGCTTTTTGAAAAATATAAGCCTGACGTTGTGCTTTATGACGTTCTCGGAGACGTTGTGTGCGGAGGTTTCGCCGCACCTATCAGAGAGGGCTACGCTTCAAAGGTGCTTATCGTCACCTCAGGCGAGAAAATGGCATTGTATGCCGCAAATAATATAAACAGTGCGGTGAAAAACTTTGCCGACAGAAGCTATGCAAAAGTCCGTGGTATCGTCATGAACAGGCGAAACGTTGAGGGCGAGGAAGAAAAGGTCAGAGCCTTTGCAGAAAGCGCAGGACTTGATATCGTTGCGGATATACCAAGAAGCGACGATATCATCAGATGTGAGGATAAGGGCATGACCGTCATAGAGGGCGAGCCTGACTGTCAGGCGGCAAAATGCTTTTTGAAGCTTGCCCAGACCCTTACGCAGGAGGACAACGATGACTAAAGCGTTTTACATAACGGCGGCGGAGCTTGCCCAAAAGGGAAAAGATAATATCCCTGACGAGCTTCTTTCGGCAAAGCACCTTATCTACAGCTCCCCTGCAACATTGGCGTTCAATTCACCGGGAGCGCAGGGCTTTGGTGTAAAAAGAGCAGGACTTGCAGTGCCAAATTCTGTTATGCTTCTTGTGGCTCCTGCCTGCTGTGGACGAAACACCACCATGCTCAGTGCGGAAAGCGGCTACGGCGACAGATTTTTCTACCTGCTTCTTGACGATACCGATATCGTCACAGGCAGACACCTTACAAAGATACCGAAAGCCGTGGAGGAGGTCTGTCAAAGCCTTGACTATACCCCATCGGCGGTGATGATATGTATAACCTGCGTTGACGCTCTCCTCGGCACTGATATGGACAGAGTGTGCAGAAAATCCAGCGATAGAGCAGGCGTGCCTGTTGTGCCATGCTATATGTATGCCCTCACAAGGGAAAAGCGTCTGCCCCCTATGGCTTCAGTGCGAAAATCGGTGTATTCCCTTTTGAAACCACGCAAGAGAAAGTCTGACGAGGTGAATATCCTCGGTTATTTCTCACCCTTGCAGGATGACTGCGAGCTTTACAGCCTGCTCAAAAGTGCAGGCGTAAAGACCATAAGAGAGCTTTCAAGGTGTGATACCTTCGAGGAATATGAAAAAATGTCGCAGGCAAATTTTTCTCTTGTACTCAATGCGGAAGCAAGATATGCCGCCCAGCAAATGGAGCAGGAGCTTAACATACCTTTTATAGAGCTTGCGAGAGTTTTTCAGGCTGACAAGATATCTACGCAGTATCGTCTGCTGGGTCAGGCGATAGGAGCGGAGCTTTGCGATAAAGAGTATTATGAGCAGACCATGGCGCTTATAGATGATTTCAGAGAAAAGCATAAAGGGCTGTGCTTTGCAGTGGGCGAGTTTTCAAACTGCGACCCTATAGAAATGTCTTTGGCTCTTATAAGATACGGCTTCAAGGTGGCGGAGATATTCGGCACTGTGGGGGAGCGAAATTTCGGCTTTGTGAAAAAGATAGCACAGCTTTCCCCTGAAACGAAGATATATTCAAACCTCTCACCAACAATGCTCTTTTATGAGCCTGACGAGAGTGTGAACGTTTATATCGGCAAGGACTGTGCCTATTACCACCCTGACATAGCAGGAGCAGACTTCAATGACGAGATACAGCCTTTCGGCTATGCAGGCGTAAAAAAGCTGTTTTGCGACCTTGAAAAGGCGCTTGACAGGAAAGGAGCGGAGGATAAATGAAAAATCTTTTGAAGCTTTTGTCACCCTTTGCCCCTGACCAATCAGGTGCGTCGGCAGTGCTTTACGAGCTTGGAGGACTAATGGTAATATGCGACGCAGGCGGCTGTGCAGGCAACGTCTGTGGCTTTGACGAGCCAAGGTGGTTTACCAAAAAGAGCGCAGTTTTCAGCGCAGGGCTTCGTGATATGGATGCAATTTTAGGACGTGACGACAGGCTCATCGAAAAGCTCTCCAAAGCCTGTGAGCAGATATCACCTGCTTTCACCGCCATAATAGGCACACCTGTGCCTGCGGTCATCGCAACAGATATGAGAGCGTTGAAACGAATGGCAGAGCAGAAAACAGGACTTCCTTGCATAACAGCCGAGTGTACAGGCACAAACTATTATGACAGCGGCTCAGAGCCGGTGTGGATAGAGCTTTTCAAGACCTTTGCCACTGAGAGCAAGCCTGTTCAGAAAGGCAGGCTTGGCATTATCGGTGCGACGCCTTTGGAGCTTAGTATCATAAGCCCCGAAAGGATAGTGGCGGAATATAAGGCAAAGGGTTGGGAGAATGTTATATGCTATGGCATGGGAAGCACCCTTGACGATGTGAAAAATGCGGCTGCGGCAGAGATGAACATAGTCTGTTCAGCGGCGGCAATAAAGGCGGCGGAGTATCTCAAAGAAAAGTTCGGCACGCCTTATGAGATAGAATATCCACGAAGCTGTCTGCCTGAGGAGATAGTGCAAAAAGCTGATAACTTTGCGGATAAAAACGTCCTTGTGATACATAACCAAACAGCGGCTGATACCGTGAGAAAGCTTATCACAGAAAAAAGCGGCAAGTGTCATTGCACATCGGCAACGTTTTTCATGCAGAAAAAAGAGCTTTCACAGCAGAGCGATTTTTTCCTTGCAGACGAAAGCGACCTTTGCGACAATGTTGGTGATAACTATGACGTTGTTATCGCAGATAAGACCCTCAGACGTGTTATGAAAAATTTCAGCGGCGAGTTTATAGACTTTCCGCATTTCGGACTTTCAGGCAGACTTTTGCAGGGAGAGAGTGAAAAGATATGACAGAAGAGATAATAGAACGTCTTGAAGAATATCTCGGCTCAGAGGAGTTTGAATATGAAGCCGAAAATTGCATGGAGGAGCTTGACGAAAGCGGCGAGGGCATAAACGCAGTTTTGCCTTTGCTTAGATTTCTCGAAAGACACCCCATGGCTGATATCAGCATGACAAGTGCCGTGGTGAGATATATGGAGCAGTTTTATGGCAGAGGTTATGAGAACATTCTCATGGACTCCGTTCGTCGCAGACCTACAGTGCATACTGTGAGAATGTTAGGCAGGCTCAGAAATGCCGCCATAGATGAGGGCCAGGACGGTGAGGAGTTTGAGGACGTGCTTATAGACGTTCTCAGCAGTGAAGCAGAGGACGAGATAAAGGATACCGTCAGGGAGCTTATTTGATGAAAACTGAGATGATTCGTGTTTATGGTATCGTTCAGGGCGTGGGCTTCCGACCTTTTGTCAGCCGTGAAGCGTCAGACCTTGGACTTTGCGGCACTGTGGCAAACAAAGGCTCTTATGTTGAGATACACGCACAGGGCAGTGAAAAGGCTGTGGAGGAGCTGAAAAAAGCCCTTGAAAACCGTCCCCCTGAGCGTTCGGTGATAATGGAGATAATCTCCGCCCGTGCCGACGAACCGCCTTTTGACAGCTTTGAGATAATCGACAGCGAAAAGGAAAAAGGGGATATTTTCGTATCCCCTGACATCGCTGTGTGCGAAAAATGCAAGGGAGAGCTTTTCGACAAAACAAACAGAAGATATCTCCACCCTTTTATAAACTGTACTCAGTGCGGTCCAAGGCTCACTATTATGGACTCTATGCCCTATGACAGAGTTCGCACCACAATGGCTGACTTTCCAATGTGCAAAGACTGCGAGGAGGAGTACACCGACCCTGCCACAAGGCGTTATGACGCCCAGCCTGTTTGCTGTAACGAGTGCGGCCCTGAGGTCTATATCATAGGCAGTGAAAAGAAAGGCGCTGAGGCTATCACAGCAACAAGAGAAGCCGTCATGGCAGGGAAGATAATCGCTGTCAAAGGCATAGGCGGTTTTCACCTTTGCTGTGACGCAAAAAACGAGAGCGCAGTGAAAAGGCTCAGAGAGCTTAAAAACCGCCCTGCAAAACCACTTGCCGTTATGCTGAAGGATATTTCTGCCGTAAGGCGTGAGTGCGATTTTGGCGAAGTGCAGGAAAAGCTTCTCACAGGCTGGCAAAAGCCTATCGTGCTTCTTGATAAAAAAACTAGCGGAAGCCTTTGCGAAAGCGTTGCACCCGATAATCCTACAGTGGGAGTAATGCTCCCCTATGCCCCTTTGCACCTGCTTCTTTTTGATTACGATGACGGCGTGGAAATGACCGACAGCCTTGTTATGACCAGCGGAAACGTCCGTGGAGCACCTATTTGTCGAAACGACGAGGACGCACTCAGCGAAATAGCAGGCTTCTGCGACCTGATATTATCCCACAACAGGCGTATCTTGATACGCTCAGACGATACTGTCATGGACACATTTGAGGGCAAGCCTTACATAATAAGGCGTTCAAGAGGATATGCACCATTGCCTGTTATGACATCATGCAGTGATAAAGGTCAGACCCTTGCCATAGGCGGTGAGCTTAAAAATACGTTCTGTATCAGAAAGGGAAGCCTTTATTATCTCTCTTCCTATGTGGGGGATATGGCTGATATCCGCACTGTAAAGGCGCTTGAGGAGTCCGTGAAGCGTATGTGCGAACTTCTGGAAGCAACACCGCAAAACGTAGTCTGCGATATGCACCCCAAATACAATACAGTTGCATTTGCCGAGGGGCTTGACCTGCCTCTGAAAAAAGTCCAGCACCACTATGCCCATATACTTTCCTGCATGGCAGAAAACGACTATAGTGAAAAGGTCATAGGCGTATCATATGACGGCACAGGCTTTGGCACAGACGGCACCATATGGGGAGGAGAGATACTTCTCTGCGACCGTACAGGCTTTGAGCGTATGGGAAGCATAAAGCCCTTCATGCAGGTGGGCGGCGATCTTTCCTCTAAAGAGGGTTGGCGTATTGCCGCAATGATAACAGGCTCAGCCTATGGGGAAAGGGGCGGAGAGATCTGTGAAAAGCTTGGTATTTGTACAGCGAAAGAGTACAAGCTTCTGTCCGTAATGGCAGAGAAAAAAGTAAACGCAGTAAGCTCCACAAGCGCAGGACGGCTTTTTGACGCCGCTTCTGCGGTGCTTGGCATAAGGCGTTTTTCCACCTTTGAGGGCGAAGCTTCCATGGCGTTGCAGTTTGCGGCAGAAAAATTCAGCCGTGAGCCTTTCGGTATTTACGAGCCTATGGAAAAGCTCACTGCCGAAAAAGAGGGCAGGATAATGCTCTGCACTCAGGCTCTTATCAAGCGTCTTTGCCAGGGTATGCAAAATGGTGAGGACAAAAACCGCCTTTCCTATGAGTTCCATTCACTTCTTGCGGACATGACCGCACAGGCGTGCAGAACCATAAGCGAGAGAACAGGCGTAAAGGTCTGTGCCTTGAGCGGGGGAGTTTTTCAGAACAAGCTTCTGCTTAAAATGGTGAAGTGCCGCCTTGAAAAAATGGGACTTAGAGTGCTTATCCACAGCCTTGTGCCTGCTAATGACGGTGGTATAGCTTTGGGACAAGCGTTTTATCTGAATGAGGAATGAGGAATGAGGAGTGAGGAGTGAGGAATTAAGGTATCGCCTGCGGCGATTTATTTTTTTAAGAATAGGTTTTACTGCCGCAAAATTGTTTCGCTCTTTTCGTTTTTTCCATTTCTCACTTCTTTATCTTCTCCCAATAGGCTTTCGCCATTTGCTCCGTCTTATTCTCACCATACTGATAATAAGTCCTCCCCACAAGCTTATCAGGCAGATACTGCTGTTTTACCCAATGGTTTGGAAAGTCATGGGGATAAAGATAGTGCTGTCCTTTCACTTTTGCGCCCTCGCCATCAAAATGCTTATTCTGCAAATGCCGTGGATAATCTCCGAAATCACCATTTCTCACATCTGCTAAAGCTGCGTCTATTGCTGATTCAGCAGAATTTGATTTTGGAGCAGTGGCAAGAAGAACCACAGCTTCCGCCAATGGTATCCTTGCTTCAGGCAGTCCCAACTGCAATGCCGAATCAACGCAGGATTTCGTCACTACTGCCGCCATAGGGTACGCAAGTCCTATATCCTCGCTTGCGATAACAAGCAGCCGTCTGCACAGAGAAATGATATCCCCAGCTTCAATAAGCCGTGCGGCATAATGAAGTGCGGCGTTCTCGTCAGAACCTCTTATGGACTTCTGCAAAGCCGACAGGATATCATAATGCTCATCGCCTGCACGGTCATAGCGCATATTGCTGCGCTGAGTAAGAAGCTTCACATTATCAAGGTTCACGGTGAGCTTTTCACCGTCATTATCTGCCGAAAGTATGCAAAGCTCCACTGTATTTATTGACTTTCTAACATCACCACCACAGCCCCTTGCGATATGCTCCAACACACCATTTTCAAGACGCAGTTTCAGTCCCAACTCATCAGCCATAAGCTGAAAAGCACGCTTTATTGCAGGCAAGATCTCCTCCGAAGTCAACGGCTTGAACTCAAACACAGTTGAACGGCTAATTATAGCATTGTACACATAAAAATACGGATTTTCAGTGGTAGAAGCGATAAGAGTTATCTTGCCGTTTTCAATGTATTCAAGAAGCGATTGCTGTTGTTTTTTGTTAAGATACTGTATCTCGTCAAGATAAAGCAAGATACCATTAATGCCGCTGAGTGTCTCAGTTTCAGCAACTATCTGCTTGATATCAGCAATAGAAGCACTTGTGCCGTTAAGCTTATGCATAGTCATATTAGCATTATTTGCTATCATTCTTGCGACCGTGGTTTTGCCAACACCTGACGGACCATAAAAAATCATATTCGGTATTTTACCGCTTTCGATAATACGCCTGAGAGGTTTATTTTCGCCTAACAGGTGGGTCTGTCCCACAATATCATCAAGGGTTTTGGGTCTAATTCGTTCAGCCAAAGGCACACTCATTTTATGATCTCCTTAAAAGCAATTAGTCTAAAATGTTCTGAATATCCTCTAAATGAAGCTGATAAGCCATGCTATTTATCTTTTTAAGCAGGTAGGTTTTTGCAACAAGAACAGCTTCCTGATATTTGGTGTTTTCCATACCAAGGCAAATGCGATAAATAATGAATTGATTAGAGGAAATTTTCATGATAATGTGATTATTGCCCTCGAAAGTACCACGGCAAATGGAGTTTGAGTTGACGAAGTTCCAAAGGTCGGAGTAAGTGAGAGCAGTGACTTCATCAGTAATAAACTGTTGGATAAGTTCATTCATATGGATACCCCCTATAGTGTATTTTCTTTAGTATAGCACATATTTCCGCATAATTCAAGGGAAAAAGCGGTCAAAGTGGGGAGTGTCGCCCATTAGCTTCATGACCTCGTATCGTAAACAACAAAATGTAGGGGACGGCGCCCCCGACGTCCCGGTATCGAAGTGTCGAATTTTTTTGATTGTGACAAATTTATGCAAGCGACCGAAACGAGCGAACAATGCTCGTCCTTACCACAATTTGTGTGTTTTCTCAAAGTTTGTGTAATAAATCACAAGATGTAACGTCCAAAAAGCGGGCTGTCGAGGGCGCCAGCCCCTACAAGGTTTGTTAAACAAATAAATAATGTGCGGATAACGCAGAAATGCAACAAAAAAAGAGGCAGAATACTCCACCTCTCATTTATCTGTACAAAGATTTGTACTATTATTTTTTTCTGGCCGAGCTTACCGCACGAGTGATCTCAGGCTCTGCTTCGCCACGAACACATTCAGCAGTTATCTTTATGCCAACTATCTCATCATCAGATGGCGCTTCAAACATGAGCTTTGTGAGTATCTTCTCAACTATCGCCCTAAGTCCTCTTGCTCCTGTCTTTTCTTCAATAGTCCTCTTGGCTATCTCTCGCTTTGCGTCCTCTGTGATCTCAAAATCGATGTTGTCAAGCTTGAAAAGCTTTGTGTATTGCTTGATAAGCGAGTTCTTTGGCTCTGTCAAGATCCTGCAAAGTGCGTCCTCGTCAAGCTCGTCAAGAACCGTGATAACAGGAAGTCTGCCCACAAGCTCCGGTACGATACCGAACTTAACAAGATCGTGTGGTACTACCCTCTTCATCACATTGTTATCATCCTCCTTGCTCTTGACCTTTCCGCCAAAACCAAGTGATGATGACTCTGTACGCTTCTTGATAACACTGTCAAGTCCCTCAAAAGCTCCGCCACAGATAAACAAAATATTCTTCGTATCTATCTGTATGAACTCCTGATGTGGGTGCTTTCTGCCACCCTGTGGAGGCACATTAGACACACAGCCCTCTACTATCTTAAGAAGCGCCTGCTGTACGCCCTCACCGCTTACATCTCTTGTGATAGAAACGTTCTCCGATTTTCTTGATATCTTATCTATCTCGTCGATATAAATAATACCGTTCTGAGCCGCTTCAACATTATAATCTGCCGCCTGAATAAGCCTTGTAAGCACGTTTTCAACATCATCACCTACATAGCCTGCCTCTGTGAGCGTAGTAGCGTCAGCAATAGCAAAAGGCACGTTTAGAAGCCTTGCCAAAGTCTGTGCAAGCAAAGTTTTTCCTGTTCCTGTTGGTCCAAGAAGCAAAACGTTACTTTTCTGTATCTCTACGTCATCATCGTCATTAAGTGACAAAATTCTCTTGTAATGATTGTATACCGCAACAGAAAGCGCTATCTTTGCTTCCTCCTGCCCGATAACATACTCATCAAGAACTGCCTTTATCTCCGCAGGCTTCTTAAGGGTTATACCGCTGTCAGCTGAATTTTTACCCTTGCCACGCTGCTTAGTTGTAGGAAGTCCCTCCTGCTCAGCCAGAACATTATAGCAATAAAGTACACACTCGTCACAAATGTGGCTCGTGCCTGCTGAAAAAAGTGTTCTAACCTTGTCCTCAGGCTTGCCGCAGAACGAGCATTTTCTTATTGTATCATTAGCCATTTATTTCACCGAACCTATCTGTTAGTTATTACCTTGTCGATAAGACCGTATTCAAGAGCCTCCTGAGCTGTCATATAATTGTCACGCTCAGTGTCGATGTTGATCTGCTCGATAGGCTTGCCTGTGTTCTGGGCAAGTATCCTGTTGAGCTTCTCTCTGGTCTTTACCATGTGGTCAGAATGTATCTTGATATCTGTACACTGACCAGAAATTCCGCCGCCTGCGATAAGAGGCTGATGAATGAGTATCTCACTGTTTGGCAGAGCAAATCTCTTACCCTTTGTGCCGCTTGAAAGCAGGAATGAACCCATTGAAGCAGCCATACCCATGCATATAGTTGACACGTCACACTTGATATACTGGATAGTATCATAGATAGCCATGCCGGCAGTGATAACTCCTCCAGGGCTGTTTATATAAAGGTCGATATCCTTTTCAGGATCCTGTCCCTCAAGATAAAGCAGCTGTGCCACTACTACGCTTGCCACTGCGTCATCTATCTGGTCGCAGAGCATGATTATTCTGTCATTGAGCAGGCGGGAATAAATGTCATAGCTTCTCTCGCCTCTGCTTGTCTGTTCCACTACATAAGGTACCAATGCCATAAAATTGCCTCCTTAATCTATTTTCGCCCGCATAAGGTCATGCGGGCGAAAGCATAAATTATCTTACTTTATAACTGCTGCGTCCTTGATAAGGTCAACAGCCTTGCCAACTGCAATATCCTTCTTAAGGTCGTCGTCATGGATAAACTGCTTGATCTGGTCAACGTCAAGCTTGTAAGCCTCAGCAAGCTTATCGAACTCAGCCTTAAGCTCGTCCTCAGTTACCTCGATATTCTCAAGCTTTGCGATCTTTTCAAGTGCAAGTCTGAGCTTGACCTGCTTCTCAGCCTGCTCAGCATATGCCTTCTTTACAGTGTCGATAGTCTGACCTGTATACTGCATATAGAGATCAAGTGAGATGCCCTGTGGTGCAAGTCTCTGCTCCAGCTCGCTGATCATCTCGTTTACTCTGTTGTCAAACATAACCTGTGGGATCTCAGCTGTCATGTTCTCGATGACCTTATCGAATATCTTAGCCTCTACCTCAGAATCAGCGTGCTTCTCGTTAGCTTCCTCAAGCTTCTTCTTAACGTCAGCCTTGTATTCGTCAACTGTATCGAACTCTGTTGAATCCTTTACCATATCATCGTCCAGCTCAGGCATAACCTTCTTTGATATGCTCTTGAGCTTGATCTTGAATACAGCAGGTGCGCCTGCAAGTTCCTTTACCTGATACTCATCAGGGAATGTTACGTTGATGTCGAAATCCTCACCAGCGTTGTGACCAACGATCTGATCCTCAAAGCCAGGAATGAACTGACCGCTTCCAAGTGACAGTGTGAAATCTTCTGCCTTACCACCCTCGAAAGCAACATCGTCCTTGAAGCCCTCGAAGTCGATAACAACGTCGTCACCGTTCTCAGCAGCTCTGTCGTCAACTGTCTCAACAGTTACATTCTTCTCTCTGAGAGCGTCAAGCTGCTTGTTGATATCCTCATCAGTTACAGGATTGACAACTTTTTCAACTTCTATACCCTTATAGTCCTTAACTTCAACCTCAGGCTTTGTGATGCAAGTTGCCTTGAGCTTTACACCGTTTTCCTTGCTGATCTCAGTTACCTCTACCTCTGGGCGAGTAACAAGTTCCAGACCGGACTCTTCAACTGCGCCGTTTACAACAGGAGCGTACAGAAGATTTACAGCGTCCTCAAAAAATACCTGCTCGCCGTATTCCTTTTCGATAAGCTTTCTAGGAGCCTTACCCTTACGGAAGCCAGGCATAGCGATATTCTTTCTTGCTTTAAGATAAGCTTTCTCTATTGCAGCCTCAAAATCCTCAGCAGAGATCTCGATCTCAAGCTCGTACTTATTGGTTTCAACATTGTTTGTAGCTTTTAAACTCATTTATTATTCCTCCATTATATAAATGTATCTTATACATTATAGCACAAATATATTGTCATTTCCAGCATTTTTTTATAAATTGTCACTTTGCACAATTTTCGTTATGTCCAATGGGTCAAAATGCAAGAAATCACTAGCTATAAGCCGATATTCTACTCCGTCACGAGTGCCGTTTATTGCATAAGCGTGGGCTCTTCCGTGAAGGTGTCCGTAAAAACACTTTTTTATGCCGTATTTATGAAGCACTTCAAGCATATCATAATTGCAGCTATTGCCGAAAAGCGGCGGATAATGCAAAAACACCACAGGCTCTAAGCCTGCCTTTTGCGCAGACTCGATAGAAAGTGCAAGTCTGCCTGCTTCCCTTGCCAGAACCTTCTGATCTGCAGGCTCACCATTATCGCTTATCCAGCCTCTCGTTCCGCATATGCCGTAGCCCTCATAGCTGTAATGATTATTATGCAGAATATTTATGGTATCAAAACCGTTTTCTGCGAAAAATTTATCCATTTTGTTCTTGGTGTTCCACCAATAATCGTGATTGCCCTTGGATATTATTTTTCTGCCGTTGAGCTTATTTATGAACTCGAAGTCTTTTTTCGACTGCTCAAAATTCATTCCCCACGAGATATCACCCGGTATCACCACAGTGTCCTCGGGACGAACTTTGTTCTGCCAGTTTGTTTCAAGCTTTGTCACATAGTCAGACCAGCCACCGAATATATCCATTGGTTTATCTGTACCCAGCGACAAATGCAAGTCGGCAATGGCAAATAGGCTCACGGTTTTTCCTCCATTCCAGAAACTTCATGTATTATCCCGACCACTCATGCACATACTACTTTTGCAGCAAAAAGCTGCAGAAGGAGCGATGTACAAATGGAGAAGGATAGAATTTACGGTATCCACTGCAACGTAGACAACTGCGTTTACAACAGCAACAACTGCGAATGTACCGCAGGCAAGATCAATGTAGGCTGTACCTGCACCGACCCTAACTGCTGTGACGAAACAGAGTGCAAGACATTCAAGGCAAGAGGCTAATTCCCCTCGCCATGGTCAGTGGACATACGCTGTGCGCTGACCTCCGCCCGACAATAGTCGGACGGGTACATATCAAATACCCAGAGCAGAGTAGATGTAGTCCTTCATATCAGCCTTGTCGATCACCTTTGTGAATCTTACTTCCTTATCCTTAAGTGCAGCAAGTGAAGCAGGAACAGGTATCTTTGAAACCTCGGCAAGCTCGTCAACAAGACCGAACTCGTCAGCGTTTGTATCCTTACCGATAGCTGCAAGAACTGAGCCTGAGAACTTATATGGGCTTGCTGTTGAAGCGATAACAGTCTTTGTCTTGTCGCCTGTAGCAGCCGCATAATCCTTGTACACCTTCACTGCAACGGCTGTGTGAGTGTCGCAAGTGTAAGAATACTCGTCATAGATCTCCTTAATGCAAGCCTTTGTCTGCTCATCGTCGCAGCAGCCTGCATAGAACTCGTCAGCGATAGCCTTCTTCACTTCGTCTGTTACCTCATATCTGCCAGTCTTGGAAAGGCTGCCGAACCACTCTCTTATCTGAGCGTCATCAGAGCCACTAAGGTGATAGAGAAGTCTTTCAAGGTTAGAGGAAATAAGGATATCCATAGAAGGTGAGATAGTTGTATGGAACGGACGATTTCTGTCATAAATACCTGTCTTTATAAAGTCTGTGAGTACGTTATTTGCGTTTGAAGCGCAGATAAGCTTATTAACAGGAACGCCCATATGCTTTGCATAGTAGCCTGCAAGGATATTACCGAAGTTGCCTGTTGGAACAACTATATTTATCTTATCGCCAAGTTCTATCTCGCCATCAGCAACAAGCTGAGCGTATGTAGATACATAGTAGATTATCTGTGGTGCAAGTCTGCCCCAGTTGATAGAGTTTGCAGAGGAGAACATCATGCCGTTCTCAGCAAGCTTGTCGGCAGTTTCCTTGCTTGTGAAGATAGTCTTAACACCTGTCTGAGCGTCATCAAAGTTGCCCTTGATAGCGCAAACGCCAACGTTGCCGCCCTCCTGAGTTGTCATCTGCTTTTTCTGCATAGCTGAAACGCCGTCCTCTGGATAGAACACAAGTATCTCTGTACCCTCAACGTCCTTGAAGCCCTCAAGTGCAGCCTTGCCAGTGTCGCCTGATGTAGCAACGAGGATAACTACCTTCTTGTCAACGCCAAGCTTCTTGATAGAAGTTGTGAGCAGATATGGAAGTATCTGGAGAGCCATATCCTTAAATGCACAAGTTGGACCATGCCACAGTTCAAGCATATAAGTGCCGTCAAAAAGGTGAGCAAGCTCTGCAATATTGTCAGTGTCGAAATTCTTTGTGTTGTAAGCACCCTCTACACAGTAGCGTATCTCAGCCTCTGTGAAATCTGTGAGATACTTTGAGAAAACGAAAAATGCTCTCTCAGCGTAGCTTTTTTCGCCAAGAGCCTTGATATCATCAAGTGTTATGGCAGGTATCTCAGACGGAACGAAAAGACCGCCGTCCTCAGAAATGCCCTGTGCTATCGCCTGTGCAGACGAAACCTTTACTTCGCTGTTTCTTGTACTTTTGTAAAACATAAACAACAACCCTTCTTGTTTTAGATGTCCGACAGGTGTCGGCTATTTACAGACCATTTGTTCAGATAACGTCTAACATTCCACGTCACGGGCGAACAGTGTTCGCCCCTACAGACACAGTTCGTTCGGCATATCCGACCCATGGTCTTTATTTCATACTTGCATCAAAAGCGTTCACATAATATCTCAGCTTTTTCACCTTTCCACCCTCAGTTTCAACTGTGGCAACATCAAATCTGCATTGCAAAGGCTGTGCAACATTTTGCAAATAAGCCTTCGCGGTTCTGATGATGAGCCGCTGTTTTCTAAGGTCAACAGCTTCCTCCGCTGAGGTCATAGAGCCTATGGTTCTTGTTTTCACCTCAACAAAAGCTATGATATCCGCTTTTTCTGCGATTATATCTATTTCACCGCCTCTGACGGTAAAATTCCTCTTTATTATCTCATACCCGTGTCTTACAAGAAAGCCGCAAACTGCGTCCTCCCCGATATTGCCCGTCTTTCGGCGCTGGGTATGGTCAATGCCCATTTTTCTTTGCATAATACTTTTTGAGAAAACTCATTCTATGTATCCCGCATGGTCCATACTGGTCTATCATCTGATAGTGGAGCTTTGTGCCATAGCCCTTATGTTTCTCAAACCGATACTCAGGATATTGTTCAGCCATTTGCTCCATATACCTGTCCCTTGCGACCTTTGCAAGAATTGAAGCCGCCGCCACTGCCTGACTTTTGGCATCTCCTTTTACCACCGCTATGGCAGGACATTCAAGCCCCTCAGGGGTCTTGTTCCCGTCGATAAGGCAAACATCAGGCTTTGTGTCCATATCCTCCACCGCTCTTTTCATTGCAAGCATTGCGGCGTTAAGTATATTTATATCCTCTATCTCTTCCACTGTTGCGGTCTGTATAGAAAAGTCAACTGCTTTTTCCATTATCTCATCAAAAAGCTCCTCACGCTTTTTCGCTGTAAGCTTTTTGCTGTCGTTTATCCCCTCTATAACTGTGTCCTTATCAAATATCACAGCCGCTGCAAACACATCTCCTGCAAGAGGACCTCTGCCAGCTTCATCGCAGCCGCACACCACGTCATAATCTTTTCTTATCTCGTTGTCAAACTCGCTGAGCGTCATATCAATACCCCTTTGGCTTTTCAAGAGTAAGTCTGCCGAGAGTACCGTTTCTGAACTCGTCCATAACTGTAATGGCTGCCCTTTCGGTATTTATCTCTCCGCCAGAAACTAAAAAGCCACGCTTTCTGCCTATTCTTTCAAGAAGCTCAAAGCCTACCACACAGCCGATAGTTTCCTCGTCAGCAGGCTCTATATCATCTGTTCTGATGCCATAACGTTTCTCGATAAGCTCAGTGTAGTTCTCTTTCAAAAACTCAAGCAGACGACAGGCAAGATATTCCATGTCCATTATATCGTCCTTGACTGCACCTGTGAAAGCGAGCCTTTCGCCAACAAGCTTATCCTCAAACTTAGGCCACAGCACACCCGGCATATCCAAAAGCTCAAAGCCCTCGTCAAGCTTCACCCACTGTTTACCTCTTGTAACACCGGGTCTGTCCTCAACTTTTGCAAGCCTTGACCCTGCAAGTCTGTTTATAAATGACGACTTGCCAACGTTTGGTATACCGACTATCATTATTCTTATAGGTCTGCCAGACATACCCTTGGCATTCCATTTCTCAATATCGTCCTTTAAAAGCTCTTTGAGCTTTCCATAAAACTTACTTACGTTTTTGCCACTCCTACAATCTGTAGCAAGTGCTGTGATTCCCTGTTTTGCATAATAGTCGAGCCACATTGCCGTTACTTCCGGATCGGCTGAATCAGCCTTGTTGAGAAGCACAAGCCTTGGCTTTGAGCCTACGATACGCTTCATTTCAGGGTTTCTGCTTGAAAACGGGATACGAGCGTCAGTTATTTCCACCACTGCGTCCACAAGCTTTAGATTTGACGCCATTATGCGGCGTGTTTTTGCCATATGTCCAGGAAACCACTGAACGTGAGATACTTCGCTCATATCTTCCTCCTTACTCTAACTCAATCTACCTTACCAACGCCCTCGTCATTGCCTGCCGCAAATCGAAACAGAACTCTGCCGACTATCTCGTCATAAGGCACATATCCTATTACACGGCTGTCTGTGGAATGATTTCGGTTGTCGCCCATTACAAAGCAACATCCCGCAGGCACTTCATATTCATAAACTTCACTTTCTTTATTATAGTATCTTTCATCAAAATACTCGTCATCAAAGCTACCGTCGCACTTAATATAGCTCTCATCAAGCACTGCTCCGTTGACCTTAACTATAGCCGACTTGTTGTCTATCTCGACCTTTTGCCCTTCTACGGCAATGATACGTTTGATTATCCTATTGTCAAGAACAGACGAGTTGACAACAACTATATCCCCCTGCTTTGGCGTATAAAGCAGTTTTGATATAACAAGAGAATCATTTTCAAAAAGAGTGTCCTGCATTGACTGTCCTTGTACATTCACTGTTCTAAACACAAAAGTAAAAACAAGCACCACCACGAACATTGCCATGACTATGATCTCAAAAAAGTCGAACAGATTATCAACAGCTCTTTTGCCCTGCTTTTTCAACTTACCTTACCAAAGCTGTCAAATGGATATAGCCTTAAAACTGCCTTACCAAGCACATCAGATGGATCGATAAAGCCTATCCTTCTGCTGTCTGTGGAATTATTTCTGTTATCGCCCATGACGAACAGCTTGCCCTCAGGCACGTCATACTCAAAAACATTTTCTTCCACTTCATATTTCTCATCAAAGAGATTAGTGTTATACATAGCTTCCCTGATATTGTCATTTGAAATGACCTTACCGTTTACTGTAACGGTGTTGTTATTATAATCAACGACAACCTTATCTCCACCGGTGCCGATAACACGCTTGATGATAGTTTTGCCGAGCTTTTCGCTGTTGATAACAACGATATCGCCCTTTTTGGGTGTATAATTTATGTGAGTGATTATAAGTCTGTCCTGATCCTGCAAGGTCTCACGCATAGAAGGTCCCTGAACAAGAACTATCCTGAAGAAAAAAGTAAATATCAGGATCACCATAAACATAGCGAACACAAAAGATTCAGCCCATTCAAAGACCTCGTCCATAGCATTCACGGGCTGTTTTTCCTTTAGGTCGTCAGGGGCGGCTTTTTTAGCCTTGTCAATATCCTCCTGAGAAACGTCGCCGAATTTTTTATTATCGTCCATAAAAGCCTCGATCCTTTATCCAAAGGCGGCAAAAGCCGTCAAATACTCATATAGATTTATTATATCAAATTTCAAATCAAATTACAAGGGGGTGAGATAAATTTCTTTTTGATATTGCCTAAAAAAACTTTGACAGATCAAAATTCATGGCAAAGTCATCATACCACGACAGATCGCAGCCTTGTCTTTCTTTGGGCTTTGCCTCAGTCTTTCTCTTTGAATCATTGTCAAGCCAGCCTGAGATTATGCGGTATGGGTCTGTGCAGTGCCTGTCCTTGGTAAACAGCCATTGAGATAATTTAGATATATAGCTCTCTAAAGACAGACCGACAGACCGACACCTGCTTTCAAGCTCGTTATACTGCTCTGATGTGAGCATTATATTTTTGTGTGTGCCGAAAGACCTGACGACAGACTTCGCTGTCCCTGCGTCTTTCTTTTTCTCTTTATCTATAGCTTTATCTTTATCTTTGTCTTTATCTTTATCTTTGTCTTTATCTATATCTTTATCTGTATCTTTGTCTATATCTATATCTATATCTTTATCAGCTTTTTTTGCTTTTTCTGAAAACCTTTTGGTTTGTGAAAAAGCTTTTGGTTTTTCTGCGGTATCATTTATACCCTGAGGTTTTTCTTCTGCATTATCTGCTGATGCAGCTGACTGCTCAGCTTTTTCATCAGTATTCCCTGACTCATCAGACTTTTTAGGTCTGCCGCCCTTTTTACCGCACTCGCTCCTTTGAGCACACATCTCTTCCCATGCAATGCCGTCACGCTCGATAGCAGCCCTCATCATAAGAAACGCTATCTTTGCTCCGCCTGACAGCTTTGGTGTTTCTCCCCTCTTTGCATAAGCAAACAGCGCCATGACAAGCTCGCCTATCTCTTCGCTGCTGTCAAGCGCCTGAAAAATGTCCTCCCAGTCTTTGTAAAGCATGAACGCTTTGTTGTCTGTGTGAAAATTCTTTGCCATTTTTATCGTCCTTTCTCTGTGAAGCAGAGGTAATTATCCCCCTCTACTTATCCAGAAAAAAGGGCGTTTTGTTGCATAAAAAATGCAACAATTGCAGAAATGTTGCCAAATTAAAATATAAATCATTTGTTTGCACAAATCAAGTACTGATATTTTGTGCAATGTGACGGTGAAATGTCATGTGATTTTGCGGCAAGACAAACTATCCCAAATAATCTGTAGGGGCGAACAGTGTTCGCCCATGCTCAGAACTTGTACAAATTCAGAACTGTAGGGGACGACGCCCTACATGGTTTGTGAAAATATAACGAATGTACGAATATCATAAAATTGTCGGGCGATATATGCAGGCGAACGCTGTTCGCCCCTACCGTATATCGTGCGAACAACTCAGTCGTGGATATAAAAAAAAGAGCCGACCAAAGCCGACTCGTTTTTATAGAAAGAATTATCTGATAGCTTCCTTGACCTTAGCTGCCTTACCAACTCTGTCACGGAGATAATAGAGCTTAGCACGGCGAACCTTACCGCTGCGTACAACCTCTACCTTTTCAACTACAGGTGAATGAACAGGGAAAACTCTCTCGATTCCACAGCCGTGAGCTACTCTACGAACTGTGAATGTCTCGTGGATTCCACCGTGCTTCTTAGCGATAACTGTGCCCTCGAATACCTGGATTCTGGACTTGTCACCCTCTGTAATTCTTACGTGTACCTTTACTGTATCACCAACATTGATAACAGGTGCCTCGGATTTAAGGCTTGAATTAGAAATCTGCTTTAAAGCGTCCACTTTAAATTCCTCCTTAATATTTTCAGACATTCATTCGCTTTATGGCAGCTATCGCTGCAAAGCCAGAGGACTGCCCGCTTTAATGTCGTGCCTTTCGTTCAAAGGCGTGGCATTAACTCTCGTCGGAAGAACCGACGGTAATTCAAATGCTTTAATATTATACCACATCTCAAAACCTTTTGCAAGGATATTTATATAAAATTTTCGCCATTTGTCATGAGTATTTTTGTACGTTCTGTATAAATTTCCGATATTTCTATACCATAACGCTCACAGAACGTGTCTATGACTACGTTCACATTAAGATTGAATGAGCTTCCGCACGGCAGCTTTAATGTCACCTCAAAGCTGTCCTCTAGCTCTTTGCTGTCAAGCACTGTGATATGTGGCTTTATATCCACAAGATTGATAGTCTTTTTCTTGGTTCGCTTTTCTATCTCTATCTTGTCAAGTGCTATGAACTTGCCGAAAAGCTCCGCCACTTCATGTACGCTCTTATCTGTTTTCAGCCTTGCCACATACTCCGCCGCTGTAATGTCGGTATGCTTATGCTCAGGCTTTGAAACGCTCACTATCTCCAGACCAACAGGCGTTTGTGCATTCATTCTCTCCAAGACCTCGCTGTATGGGATATCCTCAGTGAGAGCAAAGTCCATTATCTCTACCCTGCTGTCAGTGCCAAGGGGCAATGCAAGCGGGAACATTATGTACACATGAGGATTGAAACCCTGAGTGTGCCATATTGGCAGGTGCGCCCTTTTGAACACTCGCTGAAAGGCTCTCATAAGGTCAAGATGAGAAATGTATTTCGCCCTGCCTGTTTTTGAAAATACCGCTCTGTATTCAAATCTCTCCAAACGGAGATTTACATTCTTCGGCTCAGCATTTGCCACAGTAAACACCTCCGTATTCGCATTTTATGCCACAGCCTGAACAGCCCTCTTTGCAGTTTCGTGTAGTCACTGCCTGATGTGCTTTCTTGTTCTCACGAACGAAAAACTCGTGGCTCACAAGATAATCAAGGTGCGACCATGGTGCTATCTCGTCATAAGAACGTCTGCGGTGAGCATAGAAGCTTGTATCAAGCCCGCACTCCTCAAATGCTTCCTGCCACTTGTCAGCCTTGAAATGCTCGTCCCAGCCGTCAAGATAGCAACCCTTTTTCCATGCGGTGTATATCGCCTTACCAAGACGTCTGTCACCCCTTGCAAGAACTGCTTCCAATATAGATGTATAGGATTGGTGAGTGCTAAGGCGTATCTTGCGGCTTGTAAGACTTTTGAAAAGGTGTTCCTGTTTCTCTTTTATCTCCTCGGGAGTTGCCTGTGGCTCGAACTCGAACGGAGTAAAAGGCTTTGGTACGAATGTTGCAGTAGAAACTGATATCTGCACGCTCTTGCCACGCTTTTCTTTTGGCGTTTCGTAATAAAGGTCAAGAACTTTCTGCGCAAGCTTTGCGATACCCTCAACGTCTTCCAACGTTTCCTCTGGCAGACCAAGCATGAAATAAAGCTTTACAGTGCTGTATCCGCCCTCAAAGGCAGTGCGACAGGTATGCATTATCTCCTCTTCGGTTATGTTTTTGTTTATGACGTCACGAAGTCGTTGTGTGCCTGCCTCAGGAGCAAAGGTCAGACCGCTTTTTCTTACGGACTTTATTTTTTCCAAAAGCTCTTCGCTGAAATTGTCTATTCGCAGCGAAGGCAGTGAAAGGTTTATCTGCTCGCCGTCAGTGTATTCCACAAGATTTTCCAAAAGCTTGTTTATCTCTGTGTAATCGCTCGTAGACAAAGACGACAAGGACACCTCCTCATAGCCCGTCTGCTCACAAAGGGACTTTGTTTCGTTCTTTATGGTGTCGATGCTTTTCTCTCTGAAAGGTCGGTAGATAAAGCCTGCCTGACAGAATCGACAGCCTCTTATGCACCCTCTCAGTACCTCAACCACCGCTCTGTCATGGACTATCTGAGTGAACGGAACAACAAAGCCCTCAGGGTAATATACCTTGTCAAAGTCCTTGATAACACGCTTTTTGACCCTAGCAGGTGCCTCAGGGACGTTTGGCGTGATAGACTTCACTGTGCCGTCCTCATTGTAATCCACGTCATAGAAAGACGGAACATAAACACCCTCCAGCTTTGCGGCTTCTCTTAGAAACTCCTGCTTAGTAGGCTTCAAAGGCTTCATTCTCTCATAAAGTTCAAGAAGCTCAACGTTGACTTCCTCACCCTCGCCAAGAATGAACAGGTCGAAAAAGTCAGCCATAGGCTCAGGATTGCAGGCACACGGACCGCCTGCGATAACAAGTGGTGTAAGCTCAGTTCTGTCCTTTGCAAGCACCGGCACACCTGCAAGGTCGAGCATTTCCAATACATTATTATAAGAAAGCTCATACATGAGCGTAAAGCCGATGAAGTCGAAATCCTTTATAGGGTCAAGGCTCTCCAGTGCGTAAAGAGGGATATCGTTCTCACGCATAAGCTTGTTGTAGTCCTCTTCAGGCATAAAGACACGCTCGCACCACCAATTTTCACGGGCGTTTTTCAGACCGTAAAGTATCTTCATGCCCAGGTGTGACATACCCACCTCGTAGGTATCAGGAAAGCAGAAGGCAAACCGCACGTCCACCTTATCCTTATCCTTTACAACGCTGCCCACCTCGCCGCCGATATACCTTGACGGACGCTGCACTTTAAGCAACAGCTTTTCTATTTTCTTTTTTAATTCTTCCAAAGTTTTATCCTCCGATATTGAATGTCTGTACTATCTCACCGCACCCAGTAAAGCGAGAGCAATACACAAAGTGAGGTGAAACGGGCGAACACTGTTCGCCCCTACAGATACATAAGCATTTCGTATTATTATACCAAAAATTTATTACAAAAGCAATAAGCAAAGTGTTAATATATGACTTCCGAGAGGACGATAAAGCAGAAAGTTGCGGCAAAAGAAACGCTCACAGTGCCGTGGAGTATCATATGTATCATAGCCACCGCTGAGAGTAGTATAAACACCGCTCTGAAAAACTCGCAGACCTTGCCATTGGTAAGCAAGGCGAGTATCCTGCCACCATCAAAATAGCGAAATGGCAGTAGGTTTAGCGCACCAAGCAGAAAATTCACCTGGCAGAAAAAGCCACCACCATTTGTTAGATATGTTAGCAGGCAGAGGGCAAAATTTACTGCTGCACCACCGAAAAGCACAGCAAGCTCGTGGTATTTAGACAGCTGTTTATTATCAGGGGAAATGCGGATACCGCCTCCATAGACAACAATTTCTTGCGGTGAGCTTCCGAAAGCGGTCATGAGTACGAGGTGACCCAGTTCGTGGAGTGCGCAGCACATAAGCGTAACAAAGAGCATATCCGCCTGCGTACCTGAGCAGACAGACACAAGTGCGACGACGAAAAAGAAACTGAACGACACGCCGTAGGTGGTATTTTTTATCTTTATTTTAAACAAGTTCATCACCGAGATATTTATATTCGGTGGTCTGACAAATAATGTGTAGGGGACGGCGCCCTCGACGTCCCGCTCGGAGAAATAACACCATAACTGTTATATCTTCGATATTGGGATTATTTGGTTGCTAAATGGAGGGGCAACGCTGTGATTATCACACCCCTGATGCCGAATTATTCGGGATACATTATTGTGACGTTTGCCAATAATTCCGCAGGCGAGGGATAGCGGGACGCCGAGGGCGTCGTCCCCTACATTTTATTCGGAAGAGGTTCTACTGCCGCAAAATCGCTACGCTCGGTGCTTGTGCACAACTTTGGTCAGCTATGCCAATTCCTCACTCCTCACTCCTCACTTGTTACAGCTACAGCATCTTTCTCAAATACTGTCCCGTATAAGACCTGTCGCAAGCCGCAATTTCCTCAGGCGTTCCTGTGCAGACGATAGTTCCGCCGCCGTCGCCACCCTCAGGGCCTAAGTCTATGATATGGTCTGCGGTCTTTATTACATCAAGATTATGCTCTATAACAAGCACTGTATTTCCCCCGTCTGCAAGCTTCTGCAATACCTCTATAAGCTTATGCACGTCCGCAGTGTGAAGTCCTGTAGTCGGCTCGTCTAGGATATATATAGTTCTGCCTGTGGCTCTTTTTGAAAGCTCTGTTGCAAGCTTGACTCTCTGCGCTTCACCGCCTGAAAGCGTTGTAGCCGCCTGCCCTATCTTCACATAGCCAAGACCAACTTCATACAGTGTTTCAAGCTTACGGCTTATTTTAGGGATAGCACTGAAAAACTCAACGCCCTCTTCCACTGTCATTTCAAGCACGTCATAGATGTTCTTGCCCTTATATCTAACTTCCAGCGTTTCACGGTTATATCTCATACCACCGCAGACTTCGCATGGCACATACACGTCAGGCAAAAAGTGCATTTCTATTTTGATTATACCGTCGCCCTCGCAGGCTTCACATCTTCCGCCCTTGACATTGAATGAGAAACGTCCTGCACCGTAGCCTTTCATCTTTGCATCAGCGGTCTGAGCGAAAAGTTCTCTGATATCAGTGAAAACGCCTGTATAGGTGGCAGGATTAGACCTTGGCGTTCTGCCTATCGGCGACTGGTCGATATCTATTACCTTATCAAGATGCTCTATCCCCTGCATTTCCTTGAATGCTCCGGAGCGTATTTTCGCACGGTTTAATCTGCCCGCAAGCTCTTTATAGATTATCTCGTTCACAAGCGATGATTTGCCTGAGCCTGACACACCTGTTACGCAGGTGAAAGTGCCGAGAGGTATCTCAACATCTATGTTTTTCAGATTGTTCTGTGTTGCACCGATAACTTTCAGATACTTGCCATTGCCCTGTCTGCGTTTTTCAGGGACAGGTATTTTCTTTTCACCGCTGAGATACTGTCCTGTGATAGAACGCTTGCACTTCATGATATCGTCAACAGTTCCTGCGCAGACTATCTCGCCGCCGTGAATGCCTGCTCCCGGTCCAACGTCAACCACGAAATCTGCCGCACGCATGGTGTCCTCGTCATGCTCTACCACTATAAGGGTATTGCCAAGGTCACGAAGTCTTTTCAGCGTTGCGATAAGCTTATCATTGTCACGCTGGTGCAGACCGATAGACGGCTCGTCAAGGATATACAGCACGCCCACAAGTGATGAGCCTATCTGCGTTGCAAGCCTTATACGCTGGCTCTCACCGCCTGAGAGAGTACCTGCAGAACGTGACAGGGTGAGATATTCAAGTCCAACGCTTTTGAGAAAGCCAAGACGTGACTTTATCTCTTTTATTATCTGCTCACCGATAAGCTTGTCACGGTCGCTTATCTCAAGGTTTTCAAAAAACTCCAGTGCCTTTGCCACCGACTTGTGACAAAGCTCTGCGATATTTATTCCACCAACTGTAACGCTCAGGCTCTCTTTTTTAAGCCTTTCACCATGGCAGGCAGGACACTTTTCATCGCTCATATAAGCTTCTATATCAGCCTTTGCCCAATCGCTGTTGGATTCCTTGTAACGTCTTTCAAGGTTTGGTATAACGCCCTCAAATTCTGCCTGATAGTCAGCCTTATAGAACTTATTGCCACGCTTTAGGTGAAGTTTCTGACCCTGCGTGCCGTAAAGGAAAATGTCTATAGCGTCCTTGTCGAGATTTTTCACAGGCTCGTCAAGGGATATGCCGTAGGTCTCAGAAATTGCGTTGAAATACATCATGGCGATAGAACCTTCTTCAAGGCTGTTCCAGCCACTGGCTTTGATTGCGCCCTGTCTTATGGAAAGGTCTTTGTTAGGGATAATAAGCTCAGGGTCTATCTTCTTGAACACGCCAAGACCAGTACACTTTTCGCAAGCACCGAAAGGATTGTTGAATGAGAACATTCTCGGTGTCAGCTCGTCAATGGATACACCATGCTCAGGGCAGGCATAATTCTGTGAGAAAAGCATTTCCTCTCCGCCGATAACGTCAACCCCTACAAGTCCCCCTGTAAGCGAAGAAACAGTTTCGATACTATCGGTCAGTCGGGACTTTATGCCCTCTTTGATAACAAGTCTGTCCACCACTATCTCGATAGTATGCTTTTTATTTTTCTCTATCTTTATCTCTTCCGAAAGGTCATAGGTTATGCCGTCTATACGCACTCTCACATAGCCCGACTTTCTTGCACGGTCAAGTTCTTTAGTGTGCTCGCCCTTACGTCCTCTGACGATAGGAGCTAAAAGCTGAATCTTAGTGCCCTCGTCAAGTTCCATTATCTTATCCACTATCTGGTCAACTGTCTGCTGACGTATCTCTCTTCCGCAGACAGGACAGTGCGGCACGCCTATACGAGCGTAAAGCAGTCTGAGATAGTCGTATATCTCGGTGACTGTTCCAACAGTTGAACGTGGGTTTTTGGAGGTAGTCTTTTGATCTATGGATATAGCAGGGGAAAGCCCCTCTATGCTGTCAACATCAGGCTTATCCATTTGACCCAAAAACATTCTCGCATAAGATGACAGCGACTCAACATAACGTCTTTGTCCGTCAGCGTATATGGTATCGAATGCAAGAGAAGATTTACCCGAACCCGAAAGACCTGTCATAACAACAAGCTTATCTCTCGGTATGGTAACATCAACATTTTTGAGATTATGCTCTCTTGCACCTTTTATAACTATCTCGTTAATTGGCATTTGTATTCTTTACTCTCCTTTTGGTATTGAAAAATCACATATTGGTATGCAGGCGGGCGAACACTGTTCGCTCCTACACACGTTTTGTGGATATATATCCGTTTTATGTTTCGCAAGGCTTTTTATTTCTTCTCACCCTTTAACTCCGCAATTTTATCACGCAAGAATGCGGCGTGCTCAAATTCAAGCAGCTTTGCCGCCTCTTTCATTTCCTTGGTGAGCTTTTCTATGAGCTTTGCAGTTTCCTGCTTTGAAAGCTTTGTTTTCTGCCTTGCTTCGTATTCCACCTCTTCCTTGGTGGATATCTCTATTACATCTCTTATATCCTTGACTATAGTTTTCGGAACTATGCCGTGTTCTTCGTTGAACTTCATCTGTATTGCACGACGGCGCTCCGTTTCGGTGATAGCCTTTTCCATTGAACGTGTCACGGTGTCGGCATACATTATTACCTTACCCTCGGCGTTTCGAGCGGCTCTGCCTATGGTCTGTATAAGCGCGCTTTCAGAACGCAGGAAGCCCTCTTTATCGGCATCAAGTATAGCCACAAGAGTTACCTCAGGCAGATCAAGACCCTCTCGCAAAAGGTTGATACCAACAAGCACATCGAACTCGCCCAGACGCAGGTCACGGATTATCTCCATTCGCTCGATAGTGTCGATATCGTGGTGCATATATCTCACCTTTACGTCAAAGCTCTTGAGATAGTTTGTTAGATCCTCAGCCATTTTCTTTGTGAGCGTTGTGACCAGCACACGCTGATTTTTAGCGGTACGCATATTTATCTCGCTGAGCAAGTCCTCTATCTGACCCTCAGTCGGCTTTACGATTATCTCAGGGTCAAGCAGACCGGTCGGTCTTATGACCTGCTCAACTATCTGCTGTGACTTTTCCTGCTCGATAGGTCCTGGGGTAGCTGACACGAAAACCGCCTGATTAATATGAGAATAAAACTCATCAAAGGTCAGCGGTCTGTTATCCATTGCTGACGGCAGGCGGAAGCCATAGTCAACAAGGGTCTGTTTTCGTGCTCTGTCGCCTGCATACATACCTCTTACCTGCGGCAGAGAAACGTGTGACTCGTCCACGAAAAGCACAAAATCCTCAGGCAGAAAGTCAAGGAGAGTGAACGGCGTAGAGCCGGCAGGACGTCTTGCAAGCACACGGGAATAGTTCTCGATACCGCTGCAAAAGCCTATCTCCTCCAACATCTCAATATCGTAGTTGGTGCGCTGGGCGATACGCTGAGCTTCGATAAGCATATCGTTGTCTTTGAAATACTTGATACGCTCGTCAAGCTCCTGCTTTATCTCCTCGATAGCGTCGTGCATTTTATCACGGCTGACGATATAATGTGACGCAGGGAAAATGGCGGCGTGGGCAAGTGAGCAAAGCACCTCGCCGGTCACCACGTTTATTTCAGTGATACGGTCTATCTCATCTCCGAAGAACTCCACTCTTATGGCAGTGTCTGTAGAATTTGCAGGAAATATCTCCACCACATCTCCCCTGACACGAAACTTGTTTCTCACAAAATTTATATCGTTTCGCTCATACTGGATACCCACAAGGTCAGCGATAAGCCTGTCACGGGATTTCTCCATACCACGGCGGATAGACACCACCATGGACTTATACTCCTCAGGGTCGCCGAGGGAGTAGATACAAGAAACGCTGGCAACGATAATAACGTCACGGCGTTCAGCGATAGCGGAGGTAGCGGAATGTCTAAGCTTATCTATCTCATCATTAACGGAGCTGTCCTTTTCGATATAAACGTCCTTGCTAGGCACATAGGCTTCAGGCTGATAATAGTCATAGTAGCTGACGAAATACTCCACGGCATTGTTCGGAAAAAACTCCTTGAACTCAGAGCAAAGCTGAGCGGCAAGTATCTTATTATGGGCAAGCACCAGCGTTGGACGGTTTATCCTAGCAATAACGTTTGCCATAGTAAAGGTCTTGCCGGAACCGGTAACGCCCATAAGGGTCTGCTCTCTCATGCCGCTTTCGATGCCCTTTACTAAAGCGTCCACCGCCTCAGGCTGGTCGCCCGATAGCTTATAATCTGAAACAAGCTGAAACTTATCCATAAATGCCTCCTCAATCGAACAGTTGTTTTAATTATTATATTACATTTATTTTTAATTGTAAAGGCTTTTTTATCAATATTTTTTGAATTTGCGTATATGTACGATTTTTCGGACTGGTATTGTTACTCAACCTGCGGTATCAGCTCGATGTATGTGTAGGGGCGAACACCGTTCGCCCGTCGAAGAAACAAACCCACGGTAACAACATTTTGATATAGAAACAAAATTATCCCACCGCACCCCTACAATTCAGAATTTACAGCAAATCCTGAACACGGGCGAACACTGTTCGCTCGTCGAAGTAATAAACCCACGGCAACAACAAGGTTCGGCAGCAAAAAATTCTCCCCGACAATTCTGAATTTACAGCAAATCCTGAGCACGGGCGAACACTGTTCGCCCCTACAGATTGTTCTGGAGAGGTTCTTCTGCCGCAAAATCGCTATGCTCGGTGCTTGTCCACATCTCTGTTCAGCTTTGCCCATTCCTCATTTCTCACTCCTCACTTAATACCGCTCCCCCTCTTGCATTCTCCCACACTTTAGGTTATAATATCACTATAGTAATAATTTCAGGAGGACGTAACATGAATAGATCATATGACGAATACAACTACACCCTCTCAAAGCGTGAACTGGAAGAGCTTAAATTCTTATTCATCTCTGACGATGTGGACTACAACGACACTGACAGCAACGGGCTTACTTTCCTGCTCACTGCTATCGAAAGTGCTGACTTTGTTGAGCAGGATGGTGTTCTCAAGCCCGACAAACGAAGTGTTGATTTCATTAAATGGCTCATCGCTCAAGGATCAGATGTGAACTTCCCTGCTGACAAAAAGCCTTTACAATATGCTATCAAATGTGAAGAGGAGATATCTCGCCGTAAAGGCAAAGCCTGCGATATGTCAGAAATTCTTCTGCTTCTCCGTGAAAGCGGTGCTGACAGCACCGGTCTTGACGAGCTTATTGACGGAGGATTCTCAGCTCGTGTGAAGCTCTGAGGTATGACATGAGAGAATTTATAATAAATCAGAATGACGCAGGTCAGCGTGTTGACAAGTTTCTCACAAAGGCTGTGCCGAAGCTGCCTAAAAATCTGCTGTACAAATATCTGCGCCTAAAGCGTATCAAGGTCAACGGCAAACGCTGTGAGATATCCACACGGCTTGCTTGCGGTGACGTTATGCAGCTTTACATCAATGACGAATTTTTCGAGGGCGAAGTTGCTGACAGACCTGCTTTTCTCAGTGCGCCAACGTCTTTGAATATTATTTACGAGGACGAGAATATTATCCTCTGCGACAAAAAGTGCGGACTTGTGGTACATGAGGACGAAAGCGGTTCGGCGGACACACTTATAAACAGGATACAGCACTATCTTTATGAAAAGGGTGAATACCGTCCTGAGGAGGAGCTGTCTTTTGCTCCTGCCCTTTGCAACAGGATCGACCGCAACACAGGCGGCATTGTAATATGTGCGAAAAATGCTGAAAGTTTGCGTGTGCTTAATCAGAAAGTTAAAGACAGAGAGCTTGAAAAGCTTTATCTTTGCGTGACCGTTGGCATACCAAAGGAAAAGTCTGCACGGCTCACGGCTTATCATCAAAAGGACGAGGCGACAAAGACCGTCAAGGTATCTGACAAGAAATTTGAGGGCAGCCGCACCATGATAACCTCTTATCGTGTGCTTGCGGAAAACAAGGCTGATGACCTTGCACTTCTTGAAGTTGACCTCATCACAGGCAGAACGCATCAGATAAGGGCACACCTTGCACACATCGGCTATCCACTTCTCGGTGACGGCAAATACGGAATAAATAAAGTCAACCGTGCATACAATGTGAAAACGCAGGCACTTTATTCGTACAAGCTCACCTTTAAATTCACCACTGAAGCAGGCATACTTGAATATCTAAACGGCAAGAGCTTTCAGGTAAAAGACGTATGGTTTTGCGAAAAATTCTTTGGATATAAGCTCTGATATTTCGTTAAATCGCACTATTTCGGCACTGTGGATTTGTCATATACGACAAAATAATATAATTTCCGTGCAGATTTTGTGTAAATTGTTCAAAAGTGCTTGCAAATGTATATAAAATATGTTATAATTATTTAGTCAAATTTAACGGCTGTACTATATATACAGAAAATGACAGATATATTTTATAGATTTGGAGGAACAAAGGTATGACAGGAGATCTGCATTGTCACACAACACTGTCTGACGGCTCGCTTGGTATAGAAGAGGTCATTGTTCAGGCAAAAAGAATGGGACTTGACTTTCTTGCGATAACAGACCATGACACTCTTTCATCATCAAACAGAGCGCAAATACTTGGCGAACGTTATGGGGTCAAGGTCATTCCTGCGGTAGAGCTTTCCGCATGGGACAAGAAGCGCAATTCAAAAGTACACATTCTGTGCTATGCACCGCAGAAGCCAGACAGGCTCGAGGGTCTTTGCCTGAAGTCATGCCAGATAAGAAAAGACTGTGCAAAGGAAATGATAGAAAAGGTAATGGCAAGATATCCTATTCCTGCCGATGCTGTACTGCACTACACAAAAAGCTCAAAGAGCATTTTTAAACAGCATATCATGAGAGCATTAGTGAATTACGGCTATGCCACTGAGCTTTACGGCTCTGTGAACGACAAGCTTTTTGCATATCCAAACGGTGAATGTCTTGTTACCCGTGAATATCCTGACGTAAACTTTGTGCTTGACCTTATCCATTCCGCAAAGGGCATTGCTGTTATGGCACACCCTGTTATGTTCAACAACACCGAGCTGCTTCTTGAACTTATTGAGGCAGGCAAGCTTGACGGAATTGAAGCTTATCATTACTCTGCTACTCCAACTCAACAGCAGAAACTTGTGGATATCGCAAAGGAACATGACCTGATAGTGACTGGTGGCTCTGACTTCCACGGTCTGTATAATGAGACCATGACACATATCGGAAGCATGACCACAGACAAGGAAAATCTTGATAAGCTGTTCAAGCTCATTCATATAAATTCACAAAAAGCTAACAAAGCGGCTGTGAAAACAGAGAAATAATATGGTATAATAAAGGAACATTATCATGCGGTAATGTTCCTTTAATGCGTAACAAAGCCTAGTTTGGCTGTAATAGAGAGGACTGTATAAAATGAACGTAATGGAAGAATCCCTACAGAAACACAGAGAATGGAAAGGCAAGATAGAGGTCTGCTCAAGAGCAAAGGTAAACAATGCAAAAGACCTGACGCTGGCTTACACACCTGGCGTTGCTCAGCCTTGCCTTGAGATACAGAAAGATCCTGACCTTTCATATGAGCTTACAAGACGTGCAAATCTTGTGGCTGTTATCACAGACGGCTCTGCTGTGCTTGGTCTTGGCAATATTGGCGGTCTGGCAGGTATGCCTGTTATGGAGGGCAAATGTGCGCTTTTCAAGGAGTTCGCAGACGTTGACGCTTTTCCACTTTGCATAAAGTCCAATGACGTTGACGAAATAGTAAACACCATCGCTATGATATCAGACAGCTTCGGTGGTATAAATCTTGAAGATATCGCTGCTCCAAGGTGCTTTGAGATAGAGGCTAAGCTTAAAGAAAAAGTTGATATCCCTGTTTTCCATGACGATCAGCACGGAACTGCTATCGTTGTCGGTGCGGCACTTATGAACGCCTGCAAGGTAGCAAACAAGAAGATAAGCGACATCACACTGGTAATTAACGGTGCAGGTGCAGCCGGCTGTGCTATCGGAAAGCTTTTGCTTTCTCTCGGTATTGGCAATCTTATCATGGTAGACCGTGAGGGCATAATCTGCGAGGGCGACAATTATCTTAACGAGGCTCACGCTGAAATGGCAAAGGTAACAAACAAGAACAAGCTCCATGGCTCTCTTGCCGACGCACTTAAGGGTGCAGACGCTTTCGTAGGTGTTTCCAAGCCAAAGCTTGTGACCGCTGAAATGGTTAAATCCATGAACGACAAGCCTATACTTTTCGCAATGGCTAACCCGACTCCTGAGATAATGCCTGACGAAGCAAAGGCGGCAGGTGCGTTCATCGTTGGCACAGGACGTTCAGACTTCCCTAACCAGATAAACAACGTTATCGCATTCCCTGGCATTTTCAAGGGTGCGCTTGCGGTAAGGGCTTCTGACATCAACGAGGAAATGAAAATGGCTGCCGCAAAGGCTATCGCAGGCTGTGTGCCTGAGGACAAGCTCAATGCGGAATTTATACTGCCGAACTCTTTTGACAGGTCAGTACCGGTCGCTGTGGCTGAGGCTGTGGCAAAGGCTGCAAGAGAAACAGGCGTAGCAAGAATTTAGGAGGTTTTTCAAATGGCAACGATAAGCTACACTCCAAAGGGAGTATGTTCAAGAAAAATTGATATCGAGGTCGAAGACGGTATCGTAAAGAAAGTGCATTTCACAGGTGGCTGTAACGGCAACACACAGGGTGTATCAAAGCTTGTTGAGGGCATGAAGGTTCAAGACGTTATTGACAGACTTGAGGGTATCGACTGCAACGGACGTGGCACATCATGTCCTGCTCAGCTTGCTGAGGCTTTGAAGTCTGCACTCTAAGCTTTCGTACTTAACATAACACGGATATAATAACGGGCGAACACTGTTCGCCCCTACAGAAAAAATACACGGACTGCATTTTGTTTGCAGTCCGTTTTTTTGTACATATTCTAATTTTCAGTCGCTGTGCTTTGAGTGAAACTCATTGAAACAAATCCCGTACCAGTCACCGTAATATTGGTATGATTACTGTCAGACCACTGCTCTGCACTGTTAATGCCGTTCGTTCGATAGAACTGAATGTCATATTGATTTTTCTCGGCAGAATTGACTTTCAAAGTTGCAGTGGCTATGCCAGAACTGTCCTTTGAAATAGTCAGATCATAAGTATTCTTAAACCATGGGCTGATATCAACATAGTTCGTATTCCAAGTCAGGGTGACAGTCCCCTCGCCACTGCCTGACAGGCGGTAGTTGAAGCCGTCAAGATCTTTAGGCGAGGTAGCATTGTCGATGAATGTGCCTGTCCATGTTGCTGATGTGTTATTATTTATATAGATAACGCCAAGCTTTGCGGAGAGCGGTTTCAACTCAGCCTGATTTGTAGGAGTGGCTGTCACTCTCATGTATATGTCAGACTTTGTGAGCTGTGACTTATCAAAAGTCAGCACAAATTCATGCTTGTTGAAATCGTCAGCCATAAGTTTCAAAAGTGAAAACTCTATTTTTGAATTGCTTCCAAAAGTCTTTTTTTCACCATTATATTCAACTGAGTATTTTGCAGCTTCTTCTCCGGTAACGGCATTTCCGTTGCTGTCCATAAGCTCGACTGTCAAAGTGTATGTGATATCCTTGTCATTATGCTTTATCAATGTTTGCGGATAGTTGCACACATTGACTGTCACACAAGGCGAGTTTTCCATACTGCTAAAAGTTATCGTCCTTGGAAGATCATTTTCATCTGTTGTAAGATAATTAGATGAAAACAGCATACCGGCTCCCTTTTGTGTGGACACAACTCGCTTTACACTTGAAACGCTGGTATAAGCCGCCAGGACGCCAATAGTACTGAGTGCGGCTGCCGCAAAAGCTATCCATATTGCAAGCCACGATCTTTTAAGCTTTTTTATAAATTGGTCTTTCATAACAGCCACCCTCCTCTCTATTTTGTGATTTATTACTTTCTCTGAACTGTCAGGTAGACCATATCAGTTTCTTTATTGTTTTGGACTTTATCATTCCATTTTACTCTGATTATAAAATAATCGCAAAACGGATCTTTATTGTCAATTACCGTCAGTGTATCCGATTGCCAATAAAGTGCTTCGGCATTTTTCTGAACATTGCTATAAGTGTCATAGGACTTTTCGTGAAGTGTGCTGTTAGCAAGTATCTCCGAGCCTTGCTGATTGAGATAATGTCCTGAGATCTTATTGCCGTCTATTTTGTAATAAAACGTTTTATTCTCTTCATCAGAAACATAAACGACAGCTTCTGATTTTTCAGTTTCACTGACGCTTTTCGCACGATATATCTCATACTCAAAAGGGATATTCGTTGTATGTGCAAGCTGTATTTGATATTGTTGCACGTCTGCCCCGCCTATGCCGAAAACAAAGTCTTTATAACTGCCGTTCTCAACGTCTATATCTGCCATTTCAAGATTTGCCACAGATTCTTTGTTTCCTGCGGTGATATAAAGCTGAGTAGGGGCATTTATTTTTGTTGTAAGAGCAATAGAACGTTTGTGAGTAAACCACGCATAAACAGGCAGTGCCACAAGCAGTACCACCGAGATGGATACTGCTATGACCAGCTGGAGCTTCTTCTTTTTTTCTAATTTTCTGAATTTTCCAAAAATGCTTTTTGTCATAATTTTCTCCTGAAAATGCCTGCTTATTATGAATTTATAAAGCCTGTTTCTATTTTTGCGTTTGTGTAAACAACATAGTCGCTTGAGGTAGTTCCATTAACAACTGAGTTGTTGTCATTAAGCAATACTGCGGTAAGCTCAACTCTATAGTTCGCATAGGTAAGTCCCTGCTCCTCAAAAGCCTTGCCTGTTTTTACTGTAAATTTCGTAACGGCTGTGTTTTGTTCTTCGCCATTATAGTCAGTGGTAAAAACGCACTCCTTGCCATTCAGACCGCTGCTTGGTGTGGCGTTTTCCAAAGTAAAGCTACTGAGATATTTGCTAATATCGTTTGTCTGCTTATAATCGCCACTATTGTCCTTAACATACAACCTCATTGTATACTGTATTTTTTTGCCACTATCCTTTGTTGATCGGCTCAAAGCAGACAGATCATAGATAGCATTTGCTGTTATTGCCATTTCTTCTGTAGTCATATCTTTGGCATTGATACCAAGCTGCGAAAATGGTGAATCCTTCGACTCAAGAACCGTTGACTCTGCAACGTTATAGTTTAGCTGTGCCACCGTCATTGCCTTTCTATAGTAGCGTCTGGCAGGCATAACTCCACTTGCAGAGATAGAGCTGTTCTCAATATTGTTCTGGCTATATGCAACATAAGACGCCGCATTTACGCCTATACCGGTTTTTGTATCCCCGTCCTTACGCTCAGGAAACTGATCTATGATCCCTGCAGTACCATAAGTTACGCTGATATCAGCCTTGACAGTTATAGAACCATTTGTGTCACTATTGATATAATTGTAGACCGAATCGGGATACATCAGCATATAGCTGTCTTTAGCTTCTGAAAGTGTTTCAGTCTTGCTTATTTTTGCGTTTGATAACTCTGTGTCTGAACTGTTTAAAATGCTGTAATCAACATTCACCGAAGTTCCTGCAATGATCTTTGCATTAGCTCCCGCATCGTTTTCATCAAAGCTCTTCATAGAGAATTTAAAAGCCTGATACATATTGAAATCGTCACTCTTATAGCCATTAAATGTATCTCTAAGGCTCGGATCAATGCTTATCTTTGACGTCATTGTGGCATGGATAAAGTTATTTGACGCTGTTATCTCCTCTGGGTCATGAGCCGTTACACTTACTAGCTGTGTAAAAAAGTTTGCAATAACATATGCGCCAGTGTCATTATTTGTCACTTGGACAAGGTTTGTAGGAATATTGCCATTGAGCTTTCTTGGCTTATTACCGCTATAATAATTCACAAAGTTTTTGATGACTTTTTTGTGCTTCCCGTTTCCGGAATATTGATAGTGAGATAATAGTTCTCGCTTATTATCATTTCGTCATTATCATTTTTTGGTGTATCACTATTCGCTGAAACAGTTATCTTATAAGTGACTGTTTCATTCTCACCAGCAGGTCTATAATACTTGCCGTCGCTTGTTTTTACAGTAGCTGTAGCTTCATCAGCAGCCTCAACAAGTGTTCCGTCAGATGATTCTTTAGCTGTTACCGACGCATATCTTAACAGTACATCATTCATTGTAACCGGTTTAAAGCCACTTATATTTGTCAAGTCAAGCTCACCGGTTGTTTTATTAAACTTAGCATCACTTGCGGTAGAATGATAAGTCTTGTCATTGTTATTTGCATCAACAAGAGTTAGCTTTGTATCATCGGTAAGCACACCACTGTCAGTGGCACTATCACCAATAATATAAAGCTTTTTATCAAAGCTCCAAAGCAGACTGTCACCGTTATTGAGCATTTTTTCCCATTCGTTAGCGGATTTGTAATAGGAATACTTAAAATAAGTAGTAACAGGTGCATCAAAGCTCTCAAAAGCAAGCTTTGTTTTATCCGTATAGTGAGAATGGTTATAGTCTGTGCCTGAGATAACGTAAGATTGGAAGCTGAAATCAAGCACCTTTCTTACAAAAACAGGAATATGAAGTCTAAGAGCAGTTTTACCACTTCCCGTTGGGTCGATATAATCAAGAGTAATGACAGTAAATCTGTTTGTGCCGTCATTGTCATACTGACCGTCTGTGACCTTGAACTATCCTGTCTTGCTGTTAAACGTAAGAGTGCTTTTGTCTGATTTTTCTAAAACGCCGTTATCATACACATAAGTCGCTGTGCTTACATTCATAAGATCTGTTGTTTTCAGCTTATTTGAACTGCTGTCGCAAACATCACAATTTGTCAGAACTGAGATATACTTTGCGAGCATTTGTGTGATATTCAACGATGAGTTATCATCTATAAGCAAAACTGGAAGATCATTCAGCTGCTCAACGTTAAGCTCAGAAGCTTTGCCGAATGTTGTAAGCTTTGAATTAGCCAGATCCTCTGCATATGTCTTTATGGTACTGTTTATGCCATAGGATTTTTTGGCTGTGCCATTCGTATAAGAAGCAGCGTCACTGATGATAGTCTGCATATTTCCGCCAACAAGATCGCCTGCGAAAGTCTTACCGCCGACAGGAACGCTTGGATTTATATTGACATAAGGCGAATAGATATCAACGTGCGTGCCGCTTCCCTCGCCGATATTTTTGGTATTGTCCTGAGTACCGTTGTAGTCGGAGTGAACTGCGATAAAGTTGGTAGGTGCTTCTGAATTATTATACTGTATATCAGGTAAACAATCCGTATTATTTACCGATACTCCAATAAATTTAGATGGTAGATTTTTATCATTGTTCCAACCTATCAAGTTAGAAACAGACACGCTGTTGTTGCCTCTTACATAGCCTAATTTATTTATGAGAATATCATAAGCATATGTGTTTCCACGGTCATTATGACCGATCACACCGCCTGCACCTGCGCCCTTGGACTGATCTTCTGCTGACAGAGTAACATTGTTGACTTCACAATCAGTTATCTTCAGATCACCGCTTGTTTTAATGCCAACATAACCTCCGATACCTGCATCACCAGTTTTAGCGGTTGGTATACCTATCGTTGCATTTTTTACAGCAGACTTTGATATGGTCACAGCCGCATTCTGTGTGCCGACCATTCCGCCTGAACTTGTATAGCCATAAACACCGCAAGCTGATGTTTCAGATGTTTCTCCATAGTAACAGTCATTGATAGACAACTGGTTTTTGTTTATTCCAACGAATCCACCAGCATTACTACCATAAACATCGACGCTGACGCTTGTATTTGTTATTGTGCATGCTCCGTTAGACAGTCCTATAAGACCGCCCTCGTTCATTGTCTGGGTTGCAAGGGGTTTATTGTCTTTTTTTGAACCGATAAAGCTATCTTCATTATAGGCTGTAAGCTGAACATTGCTTATTGTCGTTTTGATATTTGCAGTGCCTGCGATTCCACCTACGCCAAACCAAGTTTTTGTGCCTTTATCAAGATTAGCAAATTCAACTTTATTAATTTTTATCTTAGAATCCTTAACAGCGAATTCGCTGCCTTTCTGAGAATTTCCCACAAGACCGCCTGTTTCAAATCCGCCATACACATAAACGCCACTGTTTTCAGACTTAACGTTACTTATATTGATATCATTTGTTGACTTTCCTATAAGTCCTCCCACAGTATATGCGCCATATATTTCAAGATCGGTCAATGTTATTCCGCTAAACGTGCAAGAACTCTGTACTCCGCCAACAATACCACCTGTAGAAAGGTCTTCATTAACATACGATTGTCCATCGTAGTTATACGTCTTAACGCTGATCTTGCCGGAAAGCTTAAGGTTATTTACAGTTAAAGCATACGTTGAACAGTTTATCAACCCAACTCCTTTTACGGAGGCAAATGCGGTACGATATTTATAGTTATCCATATCTTGGATTTCAATAGTGCTACCGCTCTTGTTGTCTGTTATTTTCACAGCATAGGCTTTTATATCTGTATCGAGCTTTATAGTCTGATTATTTCCCTCGATAGCTGTCAAAGACAAAGTATAATCACATTTAATGTCGCCCAAGTTACTATTTGTTGCATCAAACAACTGATTTATACCACGAAAACCGGTTCCGGTGAGGTCATAGGTTTTATTTCCTGTGAGTTTAACAGTAAAGTTCTTATTTAATTCGTGTGCCCACTTTGCTTCATAAAGACCTTTTTCACTTGGCTTTGTATATTTTTTTAGCATTACAGAATTTTTCTTTTCATATTCCCTGCTTGTAGCCTTTTCAAGTCTTTGATAATCTGAGATCGCAGTTTTGTAATCTTTATCATCAGAAGTCAATGTAGCTGTGCCAACTTTTGAATAGTCTGCATTTCGAGTAAAAGTATAATGACCATAGCCGCAAGTATTTTTATTACGGTCTGTATATCCCATACCGGACTGTGATATGATAGACAGCATAAACAACGCTTGTGCATTAGGTACTTCAATAGTATTGGTCGAGCCGGCAATAACATTTAATTTCTCACCATCACTTAGCTCACTCTTAAACTGCGTGATGAGATAATTTTTCCTGCCATTGTTAAGGTTAGTTGACTTACCAAACGTTGTTCCCTCTTCGATAGCAAAGCCGTTTACAACTCTGCCTATATATGGATTGATAAAAAGATTGGTATATACGTTTTCACCCACTGCCTCAGTATTGTTGGTTGTAAGCGCACTATCTTTGGCAACGATGTCCATATTTCTGAAAATAACGCCGCCATAAACTATGGCACCAACATATCCACCTGCAGTAATGAGATGTTGTTTGCTGTTATCGTTATTTGCAAATTTTATATTAGGATTTGTTACCTTGACATTATCAATGATATTATCTCCACCGAACACAACGCCCATAACACCACCATAATACTCCGTCTTTCCGGTACTATAGTTTAATTTATTATTATTGTTTTTTGAAAGCGTTACTTCTTTGGTATATTCTATATTGATATCTTTTACAACACTTCCGCTGCTGAACCTGATGAGAGGGCTTGCAGAATTATTGGTGATAGTTGGATATGTTCCGTCGGATTTCTTCTGTCCAACAATAACGCCCCTGAAAACGTAACTGTTTGATGTTCCGCCAAGACCTGCAAAAGAACTGCCGAGAACTATATCATCATTTATCTTGTAATAAGCCTCGCAAAGATATTTGATCATGTTATCTTTTAAAACTGTTTCCTTTCCGCTTACGAAATTGCCTGTTCCATCATAAGTATAAGTTTTATGATTAGTGCCTTTACAAAAAGCACTATTAGCATTAACAGTCGATTTATCAGCAGAAGCATTTGCATTATAGTTTACTTCCCAGCCATTTGTGGGTGCGGCTGTACTGATAACTCGTGCGACCTCTGCAAGTGTGGAAGCGTCAAGGATATATGGATCAGAGTTTGTTCCGCAACCCTCGTCCAGATATGGTCGCTCAAGGTTTACGTCTATCTCATCATAGTTTTGGGTGGTATCATACGATTTAGCAACATATGGCTTGTATTCAGTAAAGCTATATTCCTCTGTTGCGTTATTTTTGACAGGGGAAGTATACCTGTCATCTCTACTCCAATCGCCATGATACTTATTCTGCCTGCTCACATCATCTACACGATTCTTTATGGTGTCAGACACTTCTTTTCCGTAGGTTACATTATGCTTAATATTTCCAGCTGAGTCTTTACCCCAATCGTCGTCCCATTTATAGTTGTATATTGCAGAAGAGCCTGCTCCGTCAGAATGCTGAAAGCTTTCAAGCAAAGTAGCATTTTTGAAAATTGAATTTTCATTACTTGCGTCAAGCTTGATATTTGAGAAAGTCAGAGATATATTTTGCCCCTTTTCGCTTCCTACATTGCCTATAAGGCTTGTTGCAGCATAATTCTGTCCGCCTTTGTAATATTTTTCAGCAGTCATACTGTGTTTTTTCTGTGACACATTCTGTATAGTGATCTCTGTCATGTTGCCTATCTTATTTATAAGCAAAGGGGCATAAGAATTTTCACCATTTAAACTTAAAGAAGTATCATTCACATACAAATCGTCAAGAACGATACTGCCGGTAATTTTGACAAATTTTTTTGTAGTATTGGTGTCGTCAGCAACCGAGCCGCAAACCAATGCACCTGAACCACCATTCACCTTACCGATATTTCCCTTAAAGGTCAGTTTGCCGCTTATGGTAACAGCTCCATTTTCATTTCTGAAAAGTCCGCATTGCATCATGTAATGTTGATTATGGTCATTAGTTAAATTTGTTCCATCTATTCCGTCAGTTGTACGGGCATAATTGTCACTATTACTGCTTGATACCATTTCAGACTGATTAAAGCCATTATTTTCAAAAGTAATAGTTAAATTTGATTTTATATTACAACCATTTGTATCAACTGGATAAAATGAATATCCTGTCAAATCTATTTCTGGATCTGTTGGAAAATCTATATTTGTACTATTAATATATGCTTTTATATTATTTGCCGCAAAAAGCTTTGCACTCCACTCAACAGCCTTAGCTCCGCCTGTGGTGGCTTTACCGTTTTTATATACATCAAGGTTATAATAATATCTTGCCCAAGAATTATTTTTCCACACAGCACCATTATTTGTTGTTTGATTTTGATAGGTATTGCAGTTCTTTCCGTCCATATACAGCAAACGCTCTCCGTCCGCTGTAACAGCAGGAATTGAAATTATGGCTTGACGATTAGACATAAAACTAGCTGAAGAAGAATAATAAATACTACAACGAGCTATCTCATCAAAATACGAATAGCTTGGGCTTATATTTATCGTAGTATTTTGTAAGATCTTATATCCATTAGGTTCAGTAAGTTCAAAATAAGTTGCATCTCGTGAGCTTCTGTAATTATTGACATTTTCACCTTTAAAATAGTCAAAGCCATAAGAGTCATAATCTCTACCAAAAAGAGTTGAGGCAAGCATACCGAAATTTTTACAGTTTTTTGCTGTCACTGTCACACTGTCAAAGCTAACCTCTTTTATGCTCCAATAACCTGTTGTGGAAAGTACAAGACCGCCCAGTTCTGTGCCATTGTTCACTGTTAAGCTTGAATTGTTTACATTCAAACTATTCAAATCAATTTCTACTCTATACCAGTTATGCCCTAAAAATCCACCGCTATTTGATTTACCACTAGAATTTATTGTTAAAGCATTAATATTAACATTGGTGATAGATATCTTATTAGGTACAACAGAAGCTGAATTATCCTTAGCACCGACCTCTGCAATAAGTCCACCAACTCTGGAGTTACTTCCTGTGTGTTTGTCAGTTATATTTCCGTCAACAGTGACATTATTAAACTTAATACCAGTTGTAGGTTTTGATGTAACAGCTCCTACCATTCCGATAACTCCGCCAAGACAAGTACAATCTACCTTTGTTGTGCTATTATTGTATGTAAGATTTGCTGTTACAGCAGAATTAGTGAACGAAACTTCACTTGTGGCGTCAGCAACATATCCAACCAGACCTCCGACAAAATTAGTATACGCACCACTTGGAGATGCGGTCACATCAGCGGTCACTTTGTCAATAGTCAAAGTTCCGCTGTTGTATGCAGACACAGAACCAATATAACAAGCATCACCGCCAGAAGCATTGTCACCGACAATATTAAATTTTGAAACAAGCTTTAAATTACTTATTTTTGCACTGCTTGTCTTTGCAAAAAGTCCGTTGTGAGTATGGAAAACTATCTTAGCGTCTTTGCCTATGCTCATAGTAATTGTATGACTATTGCCATTCAGAGTGCCTGTGAATGTATCCTCACCATTATCACGCATAAAGCCGGTTAGACCTGTGTCGCTTATATCAACATCTGCACTAAGGCTGATATTTGCCGCAAGCATATCTGCCCTGCTAGCACCGCTATACTTAACAAAATCATTGCTATCATGCTGCATTATCAAAGCCGCACGGGCAAAATCTGCCCTATTGCTTATGGTAATATTATTATTAGAAAATCCATTTATTGTAACAGTATGCCCCGATCCATCAAAAGACAGAACACTGTCAGCACTCTCAAGCAGATCGGAATTGTTAAGGCGAAGCACTCCGCCCCAATCCATATCGTCTATAACTTTTGAAGATGTCCTTGTAAATGACCAGCCTTTTAAGCTATAGATCAAAGCATTGCCTCTATTTCCTACTATCTGACATCCGTTTTTGTTAGGGTCTTTAGGATAAAAGCCTGAAAGGTTTGTTTCACCGCCAAGCCTTACAACGCCATTTTTATTAAATTTGCCAACAATGCCACCTACGCTCTGGTTTGCAGAAACATTATTTGCAGTAATTGTGACTTTGCCGCCAACATCAATAAAAGCCTGATCAGCATAACCCACAAGTCCGCCATAATTATTTTGTGAGGATGTGGGATTATTAATACTTATAGTGGTATTCTTGACGCTTACATAAGCCTTGCTGTTATCACCTATCTTACCAATAAGGCCGCCAAAATCAAGGGCATTGCATGAGCCAGTCACATTTACAGTGATATCACTTAGTGCTAGTTCAGAGCTAAGAGCATTGGCAGAATATCTTCCGACAATACCACCATAAAAGCCTGCCCTGACAGTGACATTGAAGTTTGAAGTAATAGTATCATTAGCGGTGCCTGTGATACTAATTTTTGCACTATCTGCGCTGTTTGTCAGCAGTCCGAAAACAGAGCCAACAGCCGCACTGTCAGCGGTATCTCCTGATGAACAAGCAAGTGCCATTTTCATGCCACTGAATTTTGAAATGTCAAATGTCTTTTCGTTGGCTTTACTGTATGTATAAGAGCCGAAAAGACCGCCCGCAGTTACAGAGCCTGTAACGCTTCCGGTCATGGTAAGGGTGACACCTTCACCGACATTTATTTCTGCATTCTCTGCACTGCCCACAAGTCCGCCTGCGTTGTTTGCGGATATATTTACGCCTGTCAAGGTGTTGCACTTGTCAATATTCAGTGTCGCATCAGTACTCATTTTCCCGACAAATACACCTGCGTTCGATTTACCGGAAACGTCAAGCGAACTACTTGACAAGCTTACATCAAGACTTGTGTTTTCGTCCATAGTGCCGCAAGCAAGTCCTGCATTATCCCCGCCTGATACTTCCACCTTGACACCATTACTTAGAGTGATATCCAGATCGACATTTGCTTCATTTTTCATATTTCCTATAACAGACGTGAAGGATTTATAAATTGTAGCACCTGAATCATCTACAGGATCAGCTTTTATTTTCCACTTATTAGCTGAAGCCACATCACCGTGTATAACATTCTCAGCAAGCATAGCTGAATTTTTTTCTTCCGGTCTAGCAAAAATAATAGTATCTAAATTTGCACTGTCACTAAGATATTCAAACAGAGCAAAATTAATAGGAAGATTAATAGCTGAACCCTCATTTGCTTTGACTGTTCCCATGAAAGGATATTCTTCATTGCCAAGTCCTTTTTCTATTCCTGTAAAATCAGAAGCCTTAAACTGAGATTGGTTGTTTGAAAACAATATTGTGATTTTCTGATAGTCAGCAGGATCTGCATTAAGAAGCTTTTTAAAATCTTCTGCATTCTGTATGGTATAAACGCCATTTTTGATATCATTAGAAATGTCAGTATATGTATCTGCCGCCATAGCCGTAATAGCGTTGGTGACAGTTGATACCATTTTAGACACAAAACCTGAAATGTCTGCAAGCGGCATACTCGTGACAAGCAATACGGCAGCGGTAACTAAAGAAATAACATTCTTGCGATACTTGCTGTAAAGCTTGTGGCATATTCTATTAATTTTCTGATTTCTATTAGCTTTCACTTTCAACTGCCTCCGTGCAAAGTTAATATTCTTATCTATACGTTTAGTTCAACAAGGATATATTGCACCTTTGTACCTATCTTTTCGTCAGCGTCATTATACATGGAGCTTAGTGATGATAACTGTGCTGTGCTGTATTTATCACCATTAAGTATATTCTCAATAACCTTTTTATTTTGTTCTTTATCTGCATCACCTGACAAGAACAAGCTTAAATTACCCTTTATATATTCCGCAAAATCCAAACGTTCTTTACTGTCATCATCAAACAGCACATTTTTCTCTGTCAGATTTTCATCTGTGCTTTTCATTAGTATCTGACCAAGCGTGTTCGGCCACACCCAATATACGTTCACTTCCTGCGGAACGTTTACTTTACAATCTTTAAACGTCCTTGTGAATGTTTCATCATGAAGAAAATCGGAATATGTGTGATTGTTCTCATCATATTTCTCAAAAAACATGATATGTCCATTCATAAATCTAGTTACTTCTTCTTCAGTAACCTTTTCATAAGAAACAGCGTCTTCGTTTTTATTCTCTGCATACCCCGTGATACTCAACTTGAACTGTATCTCCATTTCCCCCGACTGGTTCGGGACAACATAAAAAGTAAGCTTTCCATGACTACCAGGATTAATACCATTCGTCATACCGCTTTCTTCATCAAGAAGCCAGTAGATCTTGTTGTTCTCGTCAGAAGTGATGTTGCTCCCATCAGACACCTTAGAGTAGTCATTGCTGTCAAGTATCTCAGCTTTAAGCACATTGGCACTGCCTACTGTTTTCAGTTCAAATGGCGAATCTACGCTTTTCATTCCAAATGAATCAAGATCAAGGGCTTTATCAATGGTAAACCAAGCCAAGCTGACCGCAATAAGTATAAATGCCAGCACTGCAACTGGTATTATTTTTATAACAAGCAGTTTGCGTTTCTTCTTTTCTTCCTCGCTGTCTGCTTTCTCTATCACTTTATGCTCAGCCACTTTGGCGACCTCCATTATTTCATTGAGTCAAGCTCTTTCTGCAATTCTATCATGTGGTTTCTGCAAGCGGTTATCTCGCCTGTGTATTTGTTGAACCACTCAACGTCCATTTCGTTAGGCTCTTCCTGCAAAAGAATTGCCTGAACCAGTGCTGATTGTGAACGTGATCTCTTACGCTCTATTTCCTCAATAGTAAGTCTGCATTTCTTTATTTCTCTTTTAAGCTGCCCTTTACTGCTCACGTTATTGTCCTCCTTGCATTAAATTCCCATTTTATCAACCGAATCAACTATCTTGTTGACTTCTCTATAGCCTTTGTCAAGATTTTCGGTGATATGGTCAAGTGCCTTTTTCACGTCCTCAAGCTTACCCTGCATTTGTTCGGGATACTTCACAAAGCAATAATGAAGCTCATTTATAGCCTTCTGCTCCTCCGTATAATCGTCGATAAGAAACACCAGCGACCTTGCCGCACCCATGTCCGAAATTATCATGTTATATCTCGTTGGAAGATTCTTGCCGCTTTCAAGATAAGTGTCTATCTCCTCAGAGGCGGCAGACAGATTTTCCATATACTTAGCAATGTAAGTCTTTCTGACTTCCTCGGACTTGTCCATATAAAGCCCCATAAAAACGAACAGCCCTGCAAGTGCCGCAATACAAATAACGATAGCCGTTATCATTTTAGCCTTCATTATCTTTTCCTGATTCAAAGCTGTTCGCCTCCTTTTTCTCGTTTTCCTGCATTTTCAGCCGCTGAACTTCCTTTTCAACAGCCTCACGCATGAGCTTTTCCTTTTCTTCCTCAGCCGCTTTCAAAGCTTCCTCACGGTTTGAATATATTTTTATCTCAGCGATAGTTTTTACCTCATACACCGCCATGCAAACTGTTGGGATTATCACAAACAGTATGAGGAGCTTCTTTGTTGATGCAAATGAACCAAGCCACTTGAAAAATCTGAGTTTCCCATAGTATTTTCCAATAATGCTGACTTTTTGCACCGTCACGCTGTCCTCTATTTTGTTAGCATCGCCTTTAGTAACAAAAGTGCCATCGCTCAAAACCTCAGATATCCTGTGAGTATTTATCTCGCCTTTAATGCTATCATCTTGAGAGTAGAACGAAATGATATCCCCTGCCTTTAAGCTGTCAGTATCCGTCCTTTTGATGTAAATATAGTCACCCTCATGTATAGACGGCTCCATACTTCCGCTCACGACTTTCAGTACGCTGTAACCAAAAATGCTTGCTGTTTTGCCGATACAGCCGCAGACCATTATGTACACCGTCACACTCAGCAGTGCCGCAAACACAGCAGAGCCAAGTATTGTCAAAGCTATTTTTACTATCCTCAACGCCTTGCCGATGATACCGACGCTCCCTCCGTGTTATTGTTTGCTATATTTCTCTTTCAAATGCCTTGCCATTCTGCCAACTGCTGAAACATGATACTCCTTATAGAGTCGTTTCATTTCAGCGTCGATAGCTTTCTGCTCCTCAGCGGTGCGCTGTGGCGGAATATATGGTCTTGGCGGTCTGTTCTTTCGCTCAAGACGTTTTCTCTTTTTAAACTGCCTGTTTTTGATATGCCTCTTTACATCATATTTCAGATACGGAGCATATTTTTCATAGATGATCTCAATTTCACGCTCTGCACGTTTTCTCTCTGCCTCAGCCAGTTCTTTTTCCTTCTTGACTTTGAACATCCTGATATAGTCTGGATTATCCGTCACAACAGGTATGATCCCAAATGCGTGAGCCAGAACATATGTTATGCCACGTTTTGCCATGTAATATGGATTTTTGGAATATTCTTTAAATATCTCATTGATATTTTTATTTTCAAAGCTTTCACGTTCAGCTTTAAGACGCTCAGCACGTTCACGCTCACGGCGTTCCTGCTCACGCTGCTGTTGTGCTTCTTTCGCCTTTTTTGCAGCGATCTCAGGGGACTCATACTCTGACACAAAGCTTGAAGACACGGCTTCTTCATTCGTGCTGATCTGCTGATCCATAGCAGATCCAAGGCTGCTGCGGACGAGCTTTTTCTCCTCTCGGATCCTAGCTCTTTCCTCACGGACACGCTGCTCTCCTTCACGGCGCTTACGCTCTTCCATTTGCCTTTTGCGTCTTGCGATATGCTTGATCTCTTCCTCTTTTTCACGGCGTTCACGTTCCTCACGCTCAGCCTTTTCTCTTGCAGCCTGCTCCGCCTGCTGTTTTTGGATAAGCTCCAATCTTCTGCGTTCAGCTTCCTCATGCTCCAGCCTTATGCGCTCTTCTTCCTCACGCCGCTGACGCTCCAGTTCCTCCTGCTCGGCACGCTTTCTTTCAGCTTCTGCAGCCGCAAGCTCATCAGCCCTCTTACGGTCTTCCTCGTCTTTGAGAAACTGCTTTTCTATCTCAACTATACGGTCAAGCTCTGCCGTAAGGTTTCCCGCCTCTTCGGCAGACATACCCATATCTGTCTTACTTGCACTACTTTGTTCGCCATCGCCAACTATGACATCATATTTATCAGACGTCTGCTTATCAAAACGCCTGACAACCTTTGGTGCGAGGGTCTTGCTCTTTATAGTTTTAAGCTCCTCCGACTTATCTGCCCCATGGGTATAGGAGCGAAAAAGCATATAGTTCATTGCCGTCAGACCGTATATATCCTCGATATAAGAATCATCAGGTCTTTGAGCCGTGTCAGAAACATTGACCTCGTAGCCTGCCTTATCGTAGCTTTCGATAAACTGCCAAAGGGTAAGACACGCCATAAGGTCCACATTTTTAGTGATAGCGTTTGTTCTCATAACAGGCGGTCTGATAAAAGCGTTGCCAAGAATGGTACAAAGCACTGAGCCTTTATAGCCCTCGATAGCCTTTTTGACCCTTTCAAGCCTTGCCCAAACATCAGTATCCTTGCTGCCGCCGACAAGACTGTCAACAGTTTCTATCTTAAAACTAATGTTGACCTTTCTCCCGTCGCCGCTGTCAGCCACGGTATCGTAATTAAAAGAATAAGCCTCCTGTGCCTCAGCGGTCTGGACAAGCTTATTGTATCTTATATTTATAAAAATGTATAGCCTGTCAATAAGGGTATTTACAAATCTATTTTCATATGTATCAAGAGTTTCCTCTTTATGAATGTTGAGTATCTTTGACGGAGTTATCTTTCCAGTCTTTTTGTCGATATCCTGAATAAGATCGGTGTGCTGTCCCAGATGTTTTATGGACTCTACCGTTATCTTCCTTGACATAGCGATAGGCACGATCTCTTCCACTTCTTTAATGGTGTTTCTGGGATTTCTTATTACCGTATCAAGATGTGGCAGAGCTTTTTCTATCTCTGTGAGCCAGGACGAATCTATATTCTTCTCAATTATCTTACGATTAAAAGATACAGTTTTTTCGCCCGAAAGAAGCAAGGCACGGGCTGCCGCAAAGCTGTTATTGCCCTCAAACGTCTTTACAGCTTTATCAAAAGCTGCACGCTGTTCGTTGTATTCGCTCATGCCCGTCCCTCCTCTCAAAGTTTATAAGTACAAATTTTAGTACAGTTTTTGCAATCTTTCAAGATATGCTATAGATTCTTTCATAGTGTTTCTGCCAAAAAGCTTCAGCATATAGGTGCAAAGCTCTTTCAGCTCGTCCCTGAGCATTGCCAAGTTAAGCGACTCAAATTTTCTGAATATCTTTGTGGCAAGCACATAGTCAATGCCGTCAAGCTCCTCGCCGCCGCAGGCAACATATACAGGAACAAACAAGTTCATCTGTTTAAGTATACGGTTACCGAAAGCCACTCTCAGCTTTTCAATTACCCACAGGTCAAGCTGCTGGATCTTTTTCAGACTGTCCTGTGAAACAGGATACATTTGAAAAGCTTCCTTGAAGAGTGTATCAAGATGTTCAAAGCTTAAATTCATAGGCGGCGTGTCAGGTGCGTCAAAGGCAACTCCCTTTGCGTCAAGATTGATAGGCTGTGCACGGTCGTATACCTTATCTGAGATAGTGAACGTGGAATCGTCGTTATTTGCAGTACCGATATACCAAATGTTCTGCGGAATACGCAGTTTGCCCTTATCCAGGCGAACAGGGTCGGTACTCCACACGTTAGGAACAAGATCAAGCTCCCACTCGGCAGGATCAGGCATTTCAAGAATCGAGAGCATTTCTGCAAAGTAATATTCTACTCTCGCAATGTTCATCTCGTCGAGAAGTATGAAGTTTACATCGTCATTGTATTCAGAAGAATAAATTCTTTTTAGGACTTCTGTTTCATTAAAGTTCTTCGTGAACTCGTTGAAGTAGCCGAAAAGCTCAGTTCTGTCACGCCATGACGGCTGAACAGAAGCAATAGTGGTATCTTTCTGCAAGAACTTACCAAATGAATATGGCAATGATGTTTTACCTGTACCAGAGATACCTTGCAGGATAATGAGCTTTGTTGAAGCCATGCCTGCAATGAAAAGTCGGATAGTTTTTATGTCATAATAAAGGTGCATTCTTGAGCAGGCAAAGTTTCTGTATGCTTCGCAGATACCGCTAAGGGTGATGTCATTATTGTAAGCAGGCGGCTCGTATGTCTTGTAGAAATTGTCCACCTCGATAAGCTTTGAAAAACGGCAATCTGCTGTCTGAACAACGCCGTCCACAGTGGTTTGAACTTCGCCCTGTGCAGGCATCTGCTCGCCCTCTGCAAGCTTTGTTTCACCCTCTGCAAGAGCGGTGTTATCATAAACCCCAAGCTGAGCCACCTTCATTGCCATGATCTCATCTTTTTCCTTGGTCATTTTGACCACCTGACGCTGCAGGTCAGATATTTCTTCGATAAGATCCTCGTTGCTGACGATAGAGTGTCTGAATCTTATGTACTTTCTCACAGCAAGCACTATCATAAAAATAATAAGCACAAAGATAGCCACAACAACGATAATTGCAAGCATAGAAAGTATCCAGCCCAGCACACCAAAGTCTGCCGAGTAGGTCTTGAATATCCTTATGTAGTTTTTTATATTGAAGATCTGTTTTATGCCGTTCCACAGACCCTTGAAGATCTGCCCAAAGCCTGCAAGCATTGACGACATGAAAACAAAAAACCATTTCAGAAATCCATTCATAATGTATCACCCAAGCAGCAGTTATTTGTCATTTTTCTCCTGCTGTGCATTTTCCTCTTCCTTTTTCTTCTGCTGTGCAAGGTATTCCTCAACTGCACGTCTTTTTATTTCTTCCTCATCGCTCTCTGTGATAGCAGGACGCTTTATCTCGATTATGGTTGCGATAAGCTTATAAAGCTCAAAGAGGAAAAACAGTGCTATCGGCAAAAGTATGCAAATGAAAAATCCCGTTTTTGTTCTGAGAAAATCCATTACCTTGCCGAAACCGCCTATTTTTGCACCATTCCACTGACCGATTATATCACCTGCATAAACAGTGTATGTATCATCTACGTTATTAGCGTCGCCTCGTGTGATAAAGCCTACAGAGCCGTTATCATTGAGTACCTCTGCGATACGGTGGGTATTCTTCACCTTTTTGCCCTCTATAAGAGTCCAGAAAGTGATAACGTCGCCCTTTTTCAGAGAATTGATATCGTCTATTTCCTTTGAGATAATAAGGTCGCCTTTTTTGAAAGTTGGCTTCATTGAGTCAGATTCAACTGTGAGCGGGATATATCCCAGCAGACTTGCCGTACCATTATTCTTATCAGACGAGAACACGAGAATTGTTATAAGCAGTGCAAAGATAAGCACCACCCATGCGATAACATTAAAAACGATCTTCAAAGCTTTTTTCATAATTCAAAACCTCGGAAACCCGAGGCTTCCTCCCTTCTAATTCTTTAAGTTGTTTCAACGATCTTGAAATTCATACCAAGCTTCATTGTGCCACCGATTATTTTGTCAACACAATCAGGGTCATTTCCCTCAAGCCATATAACCACTGTATACTTGTCTTTCTCACCGGGACCAAGCTTTTCACGTCGGTCCTTCATGACCTCAGTAGAGGAGGCGAACTCCTTGTCGCAATCGCTTTCCTTACCACTGCCGTCAGACTTTGTTTTACCATAAACAGTTTTCTCGCCATTCACGAAAAGCTCCACTCTGATAGCTTCATCAACACCGTTCGTGACGTTCTCGATAGTCATTTCGCTGTCATAGCTAAGTGTATCTTTACCGGAATTTATGAGATAGAAAGTATAAGCTATATACCCCTCGCCATTATGGCTGCCGTTTATCTTGTCGATATTATCAGGGAGATCTTCGCCACTGATATTTGTCATATCATAGAGGATATCCGCATTGAGCCTTGAATTGCTCGTGGTATAGTCAGGAGTTTCCGAAAGAGTAAGCCCCTGATTTATCATATCATACTTACTTATCTTAACTGTAAAGCTACCATACTTGTCGTAAAAATAAGACACCGCATAAGCCGCCGCCACGATAGCGATAAGTATAATGGCAAGTATTTTAAGCAATCTCATCAATACCACATAGCGTTTAGCTTCCTTGGCGGTCCTGCGAAGTGCAAGGGTATCGACTACTCTTGTATTTTTATCTATATTTTTACCGTCCAAAACCGTATCACCCGTTTATTACTCATTTCTATTGCGAACGTATCTTTCCGCAATATATTTTCCTGCATTTTCTCCCGAATAGTAAAGGCACTGCATACCGCTGAGCTGTTTCACCTGCTTATCATCAGTAATTCCGTCAGCTATGACCTCAGCATTAAGGTCAAAAACGAAATTCAGCAGAGAGTTCACGCAGGTATCATACCTGTCGCTCTTACCAAGAACCTGAGCCACTGAGCCGTCAAGCATGATATTATCTACCTTGAACTCAGCGGTCTTAAGCATTTTAAAGCCCTCAGTGCCGAAGCCTGTAAGCAGAAAATGAAAGCCCTGTCTTCTCATAAGAGCCACGTTATCTGCCGCTGTGCTGTCAGCTTCATCAAGCACATCAGGCGACAACTCAAAGCAGACACGCTCATACTTCATGCCAAACTTATCGCAATAATCTGCCGCAATTCTCGGAGCTTCCGTCTGCCTTAAAAATCTTGCAGGCATGAACACGCTTGCCCAATCAACGTCAACTTCCCTTTCGTGAAACTTGCCCAAAGCCTGCAAAAGCTGAACAAAAGCAAGCTTGAAAATGCTAACACATCGGTCGGAAAGCTGAGCCACAGGGAGATAATCCGCAGGCATTAGCGTTCCCATAATAGGTGAATTTAGCCTTGTTTGCGACTGCAAAAAAGTGACCCTGCCGCTGTCGGTATTTTTTATAGGTCTATAGAAAAGCTCCACAGCACGAACGCCGTCAACTGTTGAATTACCGTTCAAAGCAAGTCACTTCCTTTCCTGTTCCAATATATTATTATAGCATATTTTCGACAAAAAGCAAAGAAAAGTTGGGGAATTTCCCCAAATATGGAAAATTATTTTTTATGCCCATTTACCAAAAAACGCCGAATTTCTTCGGCGTCTTTTTTGTTTTATTGTTATGGATTAAACACCTGTGCCTGTGTTTGAAAGGTCATAGAATTTAAGATTAATCTGGAAGTCCTGACCTGCATTAGCATTCCAACAAGCCTCATCTTCTCCCTCAAGCCATACACGAATGTAATACTTAACAGCGCCACCATAACCTGTACCCGTTGATTTTGTTACAGTAGCAACATGTGTTGCATTAGCAGCATTAGTAACCTTTCCGTCAGTAGCTTTAACCTCTGTTGCAACAGAAACTTCACCATATGAAGCAGTTAAAGTTGCTGCCGCGGTCGAAACAGCCTTACCGTCTGTGTAATAATTTGTAGTAGCATTTCCCTCTGCACCAAGGAACACACTCTGTGCTGCCTTAGTGTCAGGGAGTATTGCAACACGAGCAGCCTTGTAAAGTTCTGTAGTTGTATCACTATCACTACCCTGTTTAACTTCAACGTCAAGACCAAGGTTTACAGCACTAGTGCTTGTTGTTCTGAACCAAACCGGAATGTCAAGATAATATCCTGAGCCTTCCTTATCAACAGCTGTAACAGCATCACCTTTTTCAGAAGATTTACCGTCATCCTGAAATTCCCAGCCAGCAGCAGTAGTTGCCTTGTTGAAAGGATTGTCAACATCAGAAACTTTCTTACCATTTTCTGTTGCTTTTACAGTATAGAACATATCAAAACCATTAACAGAAGATGCAGGAATAAGCTTACCAAAATCTTTATATACAGAACCCGTAGCAGCAGTGTGTGACCAAAGTGTTTCATCAGCACCAGGTGCAGTTGCCTCTTGTCCAGCAGTCAGCGTGTTGCCAGTTGTAGCTTTACCAAGTGAAATTTCAATTGTCTGTGGAGTTGTAGCAGTAAGCTTAATGCCTGTTACTTCAACTTCTCTGCTCATCGTAAACCAAGCATAAGTAGCAGTAGAAAGCATTACAGCGGAAGTTGTGAGCATTGCAACTGCAGGTATAAGTTTCTTCTTAGCAGAAGTATTCTTCTTTTCATTAGTTTTCATATCTCTTCGTCCTTTTCATAATAATTTGTCGGTTTATCCTGTCCGATACAGAGGGCGCTCGTTATAGCCGATTTGCGGTAACATGACCGCCAAGCACCTTTTGTTTATGTCAATCTTATACTAAATTCGACCCGCTTTGTCAATAAGCTACCAGCTTAGTATACATTATATTTATCTTAATACTTATTAATATGACAGACACATTTTGCTATTTTTCGACATTATCATACTATGTAATAACAACAGAAAGCACGAAATAACGTCATTTGTTATTCCGTGCTTCTTAAACCGATTATTCAATAATTTTTTTTGTTAAACTTCAAACGTTTTTGTACATATTAAGTTTATATATGTACATAAAAGTTACCATGCGTAAAATTTACAAAATATTAATAATTATTCTGCGCTGTCGAGCATTTTAACAGCCTTCATCATGATAGCACATTCAAGACGCTTCTTCTGTATCTGACATGACAGCTTGTGCGCATTGTGGATATCACCTGCGTAAATGTAGTTGTTTGCATTGCAACCGCCACTGCAATAGAACTTTGCCCAGCACTTTTTGCACTCAGGCTTGTTGTAAACGTGTGCGTGAGCAAACATATCTTTCATTTCCTCGTTAAATGTGCCGTCATAGAGATTGCCCATTTTGAACTCGGTGATACCAACGAACTGATGACATGGGTAAATATCGCCGTCAGGAGTAACAGAAACATACTCGTTTCCGCTTCCACAGCCCCTAAGTCTCTTTATCGCACAAGGGCCCTGATCGAGGTCTATCATAAAATGGAAGAAGTTTATGAACTTGCCCTCGTCCCTTATCTTCTGTATCTTCTCAGAAAGTATCTCATACTCCTTGAAGATCCTCGGCAGGTCAGCCTCAGTGATAGCATAAGGCTCGCTAGGGTCAGCCATAACAGGCTCAACGGATATCTGGTCGAATCCAAGGTCATAAAGGTGCATTACATCATTTGAGAAGTCAAGATTATACTTTGTGTAAGTGCCTCTTACATACCAATCCTTGTTCTTAGGACGCTTGTCCACAAGCTTCTTAAAGTTAGGGATAATCCTGTCATAGCTTCCTGAACCGTCAACACGCACTCTCATTCTGTCGTTGACTTCTTTTCTTCCGTCGATAGACAGAACAACGTTGTACATTTCCTTGTTGATGAAGTCTATCATCTCGTCAGTGAGGTGTACACCGTTTGTGGTAACAGTAAATCTGAACTTTTTATTGTGAGGCTCCTCCTGTGAACGTGCATACTCAACAAGCTTTTCTACCGTACCGAAATTCAGTGACGGCTCACCGCCGAAGAAGTCCACCTCAAGAAATTTTCTGTCTCCTGAACGCTCTATAAGAAAATCTATAGCACGCTTGCCTGTTTCATAGTCCATGAGCATTCTGCCCTGACCGAAATCACCTGTTGACGCAAAGCAGTATTTACATCTCAGGTTACAGTCGTGAGCGATATGCAGACACATTGCCTTGATAGGCGAAGCCACAGCAGACAGGGCATACTTCTCGTAATCGTCCTCGCTGAACAATATCTTGTCATTATAAAGAGAAACTATCTCCTCATAGCAATCCTCGATATCCTTGCTGTCATACATCTTTGACAGCTTTCTTACAACGTCCTCAGGACATTTCTCCTCAAAAGGCGGCTCAACATTGTCTAACAAATCATATGTCAGATCGTCTATAATATGTACTCCGCCACTGTTCACGTCAAGCAGTGCATTAAAGCCGCCAAGCTTAAACTTGTGTATCATTTAAAAATCACCTTTCGCATTTATATTCATATACAAATTTATACAAAAATAAAGGGACATAAAAATGTCCCTTTAGCAAGGCGTGTGTACGCTCGCACGCCTCAGAAAGATCGGAATATTAAGCCTCTCTCTCGCACTTCTGGTTAGCAACTGTGCAGGAGGTCTTGCAAGCTGACTGACATGATGCCTGACACTTGCCGCAGCCACCCTTAGCAGCAGTCTTCTTGAGATTAGCCTTATTGATCGTCTTGATATGTTTCATAGGATTTTACCTCCAATAATTGATTTACACTAATTATACCACATATCTCACTATGTTTTATGAACGAATAGTTAATGCAGTATAAATATTTATCCTTATCAAAAACGACTGCTTTTAGAATTTACCCCTACAACTCCGCCTACGCCTGCACACACAAGGGTAAGCACAAGCTTTGCAGGCACGGAAAAGCTTTCGGCAGCTTTTGAAAACAGTGCACTGAGAATGACAATGATAAGAAAAATGAACACTCCGCACAGCACACCTGACAGCAGACCGTTTCTACGTTGCCTTTTTCCACAGACATATCCCCCTGCATACGCCCCGATACAAAGTGCCGCTGTTGACATCACCGACAGCATAAGATCGGTGGCATCTATCTTAGTGATAACATACGCAAAAGCAAGCACAGCAACAAATATCGCACCGCACCCCACGCAGGCAGAAATTGCCGTAGATGACAGCACAGAAAGCTTTCTGCCCCCAAAAAGTCTGTTGTTTTTCATATCCGCACCCCCGCACTGAATATCCTAAAGAAATTATATTCAAAGCCACGGACAATAAGAACACAAAAAGAGACGGATAAAACTACCCGTCCCTTAAAAGCGATATTTACTTTACGTCACCGTCATGAATTGTTTCGTTCTTAGCGATAGCCCACTTTTTAACACGGATCTTACTTCTGTCTCCGCCTGTTTCGATAACAACAGTGTCGTCCTTGATAGAGAACACGATACCAACGATTCCGCCGTTTGTAACGACCTCGTCACCGATCTCAAGGTTATCTCTCATCTCAGCGTCTTTCTTATCCTGCTTTTTCTGCGGACGGATAATAAAGAAATAGAAGAACACGATTATGAGTACCAGTGGGATAAAAGTCATGGCAAGTGATGCAGGTGAACTCTGCTCAGCAGCCAAAACTGAAATAATTGCTGACAAATTCATCAAAAGACCTCCAAATCTAATAATACTATATTAGTATATCAGATATTTGCACAAACTTCAAGCCTTTTAACAAATAATTTTCATTTACAAGAAATTATTTCTTGTTCTTGATATACTCGTCGATAGCAGCGGCAGCCTTTTTGCCTGCGCCCATAGCGAGGATAACAGTTGCTGCACCTGTAACAGCGTCACCGCCTGCGTAAACGCCTTCCTTAGTTGTTGACTCGTTCTCGTCAACGATAAGGCAGCCGTGATCGTTTGTTTCAAGACCAGGAGTTGTGCTTCTGATAAGTGGGTTAGGTGATGTACCGATAGACATGATAGCTGTATCAACATCAAGAATGAAGTTTGAACCCTCGATAGGGATAGGACGTCTTCTGCCGCTTGCGTCAGGCTCGCCCAGCTCCATTTTGATGCACTCCATGCCGTTTACATGACCGTTCTCGTCGCCAACTATCTTAACAGGGTTGTTAAGAACGAGGAACTCAATGCCCTCTTCCTGAGCGTGATGAACCTCTTCCTTTCTTGCAGGAAGCTCGTCCATTGAACGTCTGTATACGATATAAACGTGCTCAGCGCCAAGTCTCATTGCAGAACGAGCAGCGTCCATAGCAACGTTACCGCCACCTACTACAGCTACGTTCTTAGACTTCATGATAGGAGTCTCATAATCGTCCTTGTATGCCTTCATAAGGTTGATTCTTGTAAGGTACTCGTTAGCAGAGTAAACACCTACAAGGCCTTCGCCCTCGATACCCATGAATCTTGGAAGACCTGCGCCTGAACCTACAAATACAGCTTCATAGCCCATGCCCATAAGCTCGTCGATAGAAAGAACTCTGCCGATAACCATGTTTGTCATGATATGTACACCCATGTTTGTCAGATTGTCTATCTCGTGCTGAACGATAGCCTTTGGAAGTCTGAACTCAGGGATACCATACATCAAAACGCCGCCTGCAGTATGGAATGCCTCATAGATAGTTACATCGTAACCAAGCTTAGCAAGGTCGCCTGCAACTGTAAGGCTTGAAGGACCGCCGCCTACAACAGCTACCTTGTGACCGTTTGGCTCAGCCTTTTCAACTGCAACTGCCTTGTCCATCATATAGTCTGCACAGAACCTCTCAAGTCTGCCTATACCAACAGGCTCACCCTTGATACCTCTTACACACTTGCCCTCACACTGATGCTCCTGTGGACATACACGTCCGCAAACAGCCGGCAGAGCGTTTGTTGTTTTGATGATAGCATATGCTTCTTCAAACTTGCCCTCTGCTACCTTTGCGATAAACTCAGGAATCCTAACGCTTACAGGACATCCTGTCATACAAGGCTTGTGCTTGCAGTTAAGACATCTCTGAGCTTCTTCTATAGCCTGCTCAGGGGTGTAACCCAAAGTAACTTCCTTGAAGTTTCTAGCTCTTACCTTTGGCTCCTGCTCTGCGATAGGAGTCTTTGTCAAACTCATATTAGCCATTATCTTACACCTCCAGTAAGTCTGCACAAGTGAGCCTTTTCCTGCTCCTTATAAGTTGAGTTTCTTCTCATAAGCTCGTCGAAATCTACCTTCTGACCGTCAAAGTCAGGGCCGTCAACGCAAGCATACTTGATCTTGCCGTCAACAGTTACACGACATCCGCCGCACATTCCTGTGCCGTCGATCATGATAGGGTTGAGTGAAACGAGAGTCTTGATATCATAAGGCTTTGTTACCTTGCAAACGAACTTCATCATTGGAACTGGTCCGATAGCGATAACCTCGTCAAACTTAGCACCACCGTCAATAAGCTCCTGAAGCTTGTTTGTAACAAATCCGTGATAGCCGTATGAACCGTCGTCTGTACAGATATGAAGATGTGAAGAAGCCTTGCCCATTTCGTCCTCGAGGATAACGATATCCTTGCTTCTGAAGCCTGCGATAAGATCAACTTCAACGCCCATGTTATGGAGTTTCTTAGCCTGTGGATAAGCGATAGCACAACCAACGCCTCCGCCTACTACTGCAACTCTCTTGATACCCTCGTCATACTCTGTGGCAACGCCGAGAGGACCAACAACGTCATGGATATAGTCACCCTCATTAAGTCTTGCAAGCTCAGTTGTAGATGCACCTACTACCTGGAAAATAATTGTGATCGTGCCCTTTTCTCTGTCATAGTCAGCGATAGTAAGCGGAACACGCTCGCCCTTCTCATCAACTCTGTAGATGATGAACTGACCAGCCTCAGCCTTAGCGGCAATGTAAGGTGCGTCGATCTCCATAAGAACAACAGCGTCATTGAGCTGCTTTCTTGTTACGATTTTGTACACTAAAATCCCTCCCTGAATAATTAGCAAAATAATATTGTTTTAGGCAAATAATACAAAAACATTTTCTATTATCGCCTTACAGCATATAACATTATACTATATTTAAAAAGAAATTTCAATAGTTTTTTGTTTACTTCCATAAATTTTATAATAATATATCACAATTTGTTTACATTTAACATACCATAATTTATATATCACATATCATTTTACAGATGTATCAAGTTTATCAAAAGCAATTTCGATACACTCCTGCTCCTGAACACCTCTATCACTGCCACCAAACAAGCTTGCATAGCCGTATACCGCCG
>ENA-ORNO01000015-ORNO01000015.1-human-gut-metagenome-genome-assembly--contig:-NODE-15-length-110846-cov-3.594074_pt1 | contig 110846 bp, 114 predicted proteins | sample MGYA00242117_ERZ509026 | MGnify/ENA primary metagenome ERZ509026 (study PRJEB26280, sample SAMEA2338710) | human gut metagenome | biome: human gut; feature: human-associated habitat; material: faeces... | reverse complement strand
GAGGAATATAGTTTACCTGAAAAATATACTACTTATAGAGTTCATCTTCATATACCTGGAATTAAGCAAATCTTTAAAGATTATCCATCTACTGCAATTTCTGCAGCCGATAGATATTCTAACTTCAATGATGATTATAAACAAATTCTTGATACTTATGCAAATTGGGTAATAGAAATTAATAATATTGATATCGATTCAGATACTATTTCTGCTCTTGAGTATCCTAAATATATAGATCCAGATGAAAATAAAGTTTATATTCCAAATGGATATTATCTGTTAAGAGGAACTATTGAGCATGATATTGAAGTTTCTATAAATGAATGTGCTGATAGCAATGAATACGTATATTCCGGAACTCTGAAATTTGCCAATGGAGATACCTATACTTTTGTATATGATTATGATACAGAAAATGCTGCTGATTTAAAAGACTTACTTGCTAATTATATATTTGAATGCTATGATCAAAATGGAAACTATATTAATTGCTATGATGTATTTGAAAATCATGGATATAATGCTGATACATTTGGTAGTATCATTGAAGATATTCTAAATGAAGCAGTAAATGATTTTCGTGAAAAGAGTAAGGAGAATAAAAATGGAAGTACAACTTAAATCTATTAAGAATGAACTTCATAGATGCTCTGTTGTAGATTATACAGAAGAATCTGTAATGTGCATTATTAAGGATGAGCATACTAGAAAATGCATCATTGAAAGACACACTAGTAAATATACTACATATAAAAATACACAAGATAATTTTATATTTAAAGACGGTAATGATAATATCATTGGAGGTATTAATTGTAATATATACCCTGGTACAAGATCTTATGAGATTGTAAAAGAATTACCCTATGAGTATATTGGTCAGATGGATTTTATAGTATTTCTTTTAATGCATATTTATTATAATCCTGCATGGAAAGTATTTATGGTACTTAATAATGAAGATTAAATTAGAGCTTAGATATCAAGCAAATATTAGAATATCAAATGGTCGTGTTAAAGGCCAATTTGCATATATCACAATAAATGATAAGAAATATAAAATCTCAAGATGTGTATCTCATAAATGCAAATTTAATGATGACAAGATGTATATGCTTTACACATTAGAAGATTCTAATGTTTTAGGATTTATCAGTATTAGATCTGATGAGACTAGTATAAAGCCTATAGGAAATATACAAGAATTTCCTAAAGAAATCATTGGTGATATGAGCACTTTTGATTTTATTATGGATTATATTGATAAAGATGAAGCGTGGAATCAAAAAGCATGTGAGGAGGAAAAATAAATGAGAAAAGATTTCTTAATGGTAGGAGATAAATTTTGGTATAATATCAAAGGATCTTATTATCCGTATATCATGGTAAAACTCGGTAATGATAAACAAGTATTATTTCCAGTAGAAAAAGATTCTCCTGTACTTAATATTTCTAGTATAGATGATAATAAGATGACTGTTATTTATCTTAGTAGCAAAAATAGATATTATAGATATTATAAAATGCTAGAAGATATTGCACCTAAAATCGAAGGATACAATCGTATTACTCTTCCTGATAAACTATTTAAAATCTGTACGGAAGTTACTGAACAAATGTGCGATACAAGGCTTCCAGAAAATGAAGCCGATGAAGAGAATATGATTAAAGTATTTTGTCGTACAGAAATTGATAGAATGCTAGTAAGGCAATATAATTAAAAGCATTCCGGAAGAGTATAATCTCTTCCGGAATTATTTATTTTGATTAGATATTATAATATTGATAAAGACAAATAGTTTCTTTATCAAAGTCTAAAAATCTTTATAAGGAGGTCCAAAATTATGGACATCAGCAAAATGAACAAAATTTTTATCGATAGCGAATTAAAAAATAGTCAACGGGATATATTATTAAGCAGAATAATGAATACCAATGATGATAATGATGTAAGCATGTATTTACGTGACCAATATATAATACAGCAGTTTATTGGAAATACTGCTGTAATTACTGGTCGTGGATCTTTTATCGTTATCACACATATTGATCATGATAATGTATCAATTATGGTTGGAGGAACTGATCCTAGACGTAATTATAAAATTACTTCTTATGTGGATAAAGATACGTATTCTATCAAAGATATATATGCCCAAGATATTAGCTATTTGCTTAATAAGAAAACTGTGATTATAGATGAGAACTATACTGATGATTATATTAGATGGACGCTTGCTGGCATAATTATCCAATTTCATGTCCTTGCTATGCATCCAGAATATTATGATCAAAAAGTTGTATATGCTAAAAATACCAGTAAGAAAGGAAATAAAGCTCCACATAGAGTAATGGAATATAGATTAAATAAAAGATATTTTATTAATGACTATATTGGTGCTAGATACTCTAAGTGGGATAGAATTTCTATTGGAAATAACTATAATTTATACGATCCTAATAATATTCTTACTCCAGTATTTCCTCTTCAACATGGAGTTATCACTTCTGGATTTGAAAATCTCACATCTAGACAAGATGATAGAGCTGCAATTTCCAGAAATATAACAATGAAATTAGCAATTGCATTTAATGTAATTACTAAATCCACAATTTCTATTAAAGCATATGCTTTAAATATTGATGGCAAAGGAGAGATTATTTCAAACTGTATTTATGATTTTAAGTCAGACACTTTTGAAAGAATATCTGATGACAATTTTGTCGATACAATAAAAGCAAATGTTTCAGAAGTCATTGATGAAGCTGGTGATAATGATATTATTCATCTTTGCATCGATGTACTGAAGTATATGGCTTATCATGTAGAACTCGTTTCCAAAAAGGATGTAGTTACTGGATCTATTGAAAGTTCTAGTAACTATACTCCCAAAGCAAATGATAAGCCTCGGTTTGAGACTAGTATCTGCTCTCATAAGGTATATGGAATTACTAAGAAAATAATTCCTGTTACTGAAGCAGAAGCTAAGGAGAAACGGAAATATACGCCTTGCCAGTATGCTGTTACTGTCAAGGGCCATTTCCGTCATTATAAATCTGGCAAGGTAATCTGGGTTGAACATTTTATCCGTAATAAAGATAAAGAATTTAAACCTAAAGATTATGTTGATAAAAAGAAAGAAGGCTAATTATATAAAAGGAGTGGGTTTTATTTGCCCACTCCTTTTATTTTTTTTATAATTTTATATTATTGATTAGATATTATAATAATGGAGATAAAGAATATATTTTATCTCCAAGTCATTTTTATTCATTCATCCATAATATAGGAGGTAAATTATTATGGGACGTATCAAAGATATCAGCAATGCCTCTGGCATCAATATTCACGTTACGAAGGAATTTGTGCGTGATAATGATGCAAAGATCGTTGTTGGTGAGTTGACCAACTGGTTCGGTGATAATACTGGTCCTGACTGGGTTAATCTCACTATGAACAAGGTCGGAGAAATCACCGATTTCAACTTCTACTTCACTGAAGCTGAGGCAGCAAATTTCTCTGGCATCAAATTCAACAACGTTGATCATGATATTACGATCGATTATCATGGTCAGGTCGAAAGCATCACTGGCTGGGGCCGTGATGACTGTACCACATATAATTTCCAGACATCTGTATTGGATAGCTACATGTACTATGAAGCTATCTACGTTGACAATATTGATATTATCATTAATGGCAATAATTTTGCTATCAGTGGTAATGTATTTGATATTACCAATGATGAGCTGTTGTTCCATTTTACAGCTGTTCCTGGAATCAACAGCTATGACATCGATTACTATACCTGTGATGGCAAGAAGATCGATGCTCTTGGGATGGCTAATATCGAAGCCAGCAAAATTTGTGGTGCTGGCAATGAGGATGTAGATAATGCTATCTACTATGTGATTTCCAGCAAGATTTACGATGCCATGATCGAGACTCTTCCGATCTCGATTTTATTTAAAGTGTGCTATGGTGTTAATGATGCGCACAAAAAGAATCCTAATGCTCCGACTGCAAAGGAGTATATCAAGGAGCTGTTCAATGATGGTGCCATCGATCGGTTCCTTGCAGAGTTTATGATGTCTTTGATTGGCAAATACGGAAACATCCGCACCTAATTTGATCTATAATACCAGTAGAGTTGGAGGACTCTACTGGTATTTATTTTTTATTTTTATATTCAGGCAGATATTATAATAATGGTAAAGAAGATATCTTTACTATATATCTTTTATAAAATAGAAAGGATGTACACTATGATTACAGATGCTAGGATTCATGATCTGAAACGAAAACTTGTTAAAGGCCATAAGATTACCCTTCAGGAGTGGGTAAATAAAACCGACAAAGATATCTGCAGATATCTTGTCTTGGATGATATCTTACGATATCATGAGATTCCTTCTTCTACCCCTAGATATGAAGTCTTCAATTGCAGTACCTATGGATTCTTTGATAAAATTGAAGATGCAGAAAAGAAATATGAAGACATTATTTCTCAATATGCAAATATCAATCTTGTAACCTTTAGAGATGCTGCTCCGAGTTTCACCTCTAAAGGAAACGATTTTGATCTTATTTCTGCAAAAGAAATGTTTACCTGTGATGAATTCTATGTAGACTTCTATATGATCGAGCCCAGTGTCATGATGCTTTTGAGCAGTGTTATTACAGCATTCGATAACGAGGAATATACTGTGAATATCAGCTTCAATTTCGCTAGATCGAATGATGTTTGTATTGCTCACAATTATATCATCATTGATATCGTAGATGCAGATGGAAATCTTGTTGTAAAACATTCTTGTGATCTCGATATTGATCGTATTAAGTCTAGATCTAAAAAGGCAAATGGTAGATATCTTATTAATGCTATCACACCTAAGGATTATCATGTCTATGCTTCTTACGATAGAAACTGTAAGGCAAGTGATGAATTCATTAAGAAGTATAATGTAGATCCTGTGTATCTTTGCAATTATGTAATTACACAAGCAATTCCTACTATCATGACTACTCATAATAACAAAATTAAAGAAGGAGAATAATTATGAACTTCACTCACACTAGCATTATCAATTCCATCTTTATCAATGGTCACTATTTGACCATTTTTGAACTGGATTATTATACTAACAGCAATCATCCTAGATATATTTTCCAGGATGCAGTGTATGATCATGTAGCAGTTCTCAGTGCTAATGGACTCTTATCTTATAGTCCTGTGTATACTCCGCTTTATACTTCTCGTGCTTATAAAAAGTATGAAGATGCTCTTCCTGAATATCAGGCTTTCTATGATATTTATCAAAAGACTCCTGATCCTACTACCAATATTAGGTCCAAAGCTGGCTTTGGTACTGAAGTATCTAGAATGTACTTTGATGAAATCGCAAAAGAAGTAATTGGAGTAAATGATACAAGCAATATCAAGTTTGATGAACCTACCAGCAATTGTCCTGCATATGTAGAAATTAATTTCTTTATCTGCGGGCATGGATACACGGCATGTGTTTATATTTCTACTGATAAATTGTCTGGTACTATCATTTCCAATATTATGGATAATAATGATGGTAGTAAGCATATTACCGGTCATGGTAAATTCTATATTGGGTATGATGCAGAATGTGGTTGCTCTATTGGAGCTGATAATTCCATTTATGCTGGGAAAGATCATGATATGGATGATGGTAAGAGTACTCTTGATTTTATGAATGAACAGGGTATTCCTACTGATACTGTATTCCGGTTCATCCATCGTAAAGCACTTGATGTCTTTACCAGATATTTTATCAGTAAGGAGAATAAGAAAAATGGCTAATGCTAATATCATTAATTACTTTTCTGCATTTGGGCATATTGCTTATTTGTATGAACTTACTCATCCTCTTTGCACTGAACCCAGATATGTCTTTACTGATGAAGTATTGACTCCTAAAGAAAAAGAGGATGGATATGATTTTGAATTCAATCTGGCATATACCTCAAAAGTTTATGACAATAAAGAGGAGGCAGAATCTAAGTTTAATAAACTCGAATATGCATATCTGTTCAATGCTCATGTTATGATTCCTGAGGAGGATGAGTATAAGAATTTAACTGTAGTTCCTATCAGATCTGATCTATGTGAGAAGTATATGGATTCTATCATGGATAAAATCGTTACTATCACTGATGTCACAGCAACTGATAATTCGATTTTTAAAGATTTCGAATCTGGATTCTATGCTGATTTTAATCTGAAATTTAAGATCAATAATATCGAATTCACTGCAGAAGCATATACTAGATATGGAGAATGTGCAAATGGTGAAAACCCATGCATTAATATTGTAGTGTATAAAGATGGAACTAACTCTGCATTTATTACTGATAGTTTTGATCTCTATATCAATCATGAGCATAATGCACAATCTGCTGTTAGAAGCAGTAATAATGTCTTCGCTACCGATATTGGTAATATTGATCCTGATATTAAAGATGAATTCAATTTCAGCATTCCTAAAGAACTCGATATCAATCTCACTTCCCTTGGTAGATTCCTTGTAAATAGAGTTTATCAAGAGATCAATGGTATTATCAGCAAAGTAGAGCAAAAAGCATAACTAAAAAGTCCCGTAGAGAGTTAATCTCTACGGGATTTATTTTTTAATGTAAGCCCAATATTTCAATAATATTTATTATTTTGAATAGATATTATATAATTGAGAGTATAAATAATGTATTGCTCTCAATGGTCAAAAAAAGAAAGGAAAATGTAAAATGAAAAAGACAGACAAAAAGAAAAGGTACTTCGAGTTTCAGCATACGCTCGACTATTTCTTTTGTGAGCACGAAGGAATAGACGAAGAAGATTATTTCAAATTAAATGAAATAAAATCTGGAATCATTTTCTTTATGTGCAAGGATAAATTCCATGAGAATAGCACTTGCTTTCTAGCAAATTGCAAAAGCCAAATCTATGAGAATTTAAACAAGCTTGTAGAAAAGCATAAAGATCTTGAGCATAATGCTAAGATCCTGACAGAGTTCATGGAAGATTTTTATCCAGATATTAAAATCAACTATGGACAGATGTGGAAAGATGGTATTCTTCTGCTGGAGGAATAAATAATGCCATATACAGTTAAGCAAATCTCTAATTTACTAAATGTAGATCCAGAGACTGTTAGACGATGGATAAGACGAGGAGATCTGAAGGCTACACAAAGATCTAAGAAAGATGGAAATGTAATATCTGAAGATCAGTTAAATGAATTTTTAATATCTCGTCCAAAATATTCTCAAATTAAAATTAAGCCATCAAAAGTTAAAAAAGTAAAAGTTATAATTCATAAGTCTAAGAGGAGAAATAAAGCTATGATGAATGTACTAAATGCTTCTGATACTACCATTATCTCTTATGATAGCTCTGTTGCTACTAAGAGATTTATTACCAATAATGACCTTGGTAAAACCTTGGCCTTTGGTGGTAACAATCCTGCCCCGAGTGCATTGCTTGCTACCTTGCTTCGCACTGCTACTCTTAAAGCAGCACGTGAACTTGCAGAATATCGCAGAACTCATCCTGCGACTGTGAAAGATGATGATTATTATCGCCATCTTGAGTTTGGTCATCAGTCTTATAGAATGGATGGCTGTGGCTATAAGACTATATTCTTCAATGTTGATATTACTGATGTTAAGGATATCAACAAGGTGAATGAATTCATTAACAGCTGTGCAAATATCAGCTCTGATGAGTTTAAAAAGTATATGGCAGATACCACTAAGTCTGAAGAATATATGCTGAAGATGAATTTTGGTATCAACTTTGGTGATCAGCCGGATTATGATGTATTTAATCCTGCTGCTGGTCAGTATGAGGTGATTAAATACCTTGTAAAATGTGTTCTGCTTGATATGCGTCATGCATTTATGCAGAATAAGGGCCTCAGATATATCTCTTTTGAAAATAATAAGGATCCTGAATCGATTTATATTATTGCAGAAAAGAAATATACTGACAAGAATATTGTTACTCTTACCATTGGTGCCTAAGGAGGTATAAAAATGGAAATCAAAGTTGAAGTGCTCGATACTAGAATGGTCAACGGTCATCTTATTGAGCTTGAGCATTGGTCCACTACAGCAGCAAATCCTGAGCATAGCCTTTCTAAATACACAGTGCATGATCGCATTTATTATGCACTTGGTCATATCATCAAGGAGTTATCTACTCCGAAATTTGTTTCTGAAAAAGAAGCAAGAAGAATGTTTGAGGAGTGTATCCTTGAATATTCTAAATTCAATGTAGGCGGTCCTCAAGCAATTAGGAAAAAGGATCGTGTGCTCACTACTGCTGAATGCGAGATTGATGATCAGTATTATAATAAATTTATTGATCTCAATACCAATTGGGATTTCAGCAATTTTACTATTAATAAAGATCTGACCAACTCTGAAGACGATGCTACTGTAAATTTTGTAGTTACTATTAATAACAATAAATTTACTGGCAGATGTCACCTTTACGATTTTCTGAGGCAAGATACTACTATTATCGTAGTTGATACATCTAAAATCATCAATCTCACTGAATATATGGATAATGTAGACAGAAATGGTAGATATCCTGGATTCTTTGAGAAGAATTATGGTGTATCTGATGAGCTTCTGAGAGATGATATCATTTCCAAAGTTAAAGCATTTTTGAGAGGAGAAGATCCTAATGAGTTTTGATGATTTTGCTATTAAAGCTTCTATCATTCCGGCAGGAGAAAATAATACGGGTCATATTGCTGCTATAAAGCCCATTGCTGAGATATACGATATTGAGGAATTTAGAAAGATCTTTGATGAAAAGATCTACGATAAGGAAGTTCCTGAGTTTGGGCCAAAGGATCCATTTGTATATAATCTAATCAGGGTTCTGATCGAGCCTATGATCCTGTACAATAAAGAAGAAGAAATGGGTATTTATCACAAAGTACTTCCTAAAGTAGACCATGCTATTCCTGTAAGTGATTCTGATAATTCTATTAAGCTTCTTCTTACTGGAAATATTAATGCGGATAATTTTATCTCCAGTAAAATGCTCGATGGGCTCGAGATTATCGTTTCTAATCCTGATGTAATTGGTAATATTTTACCTGGATATTGGGATGATAGATATAGCTTCGATGTCCAGAACCTTAAGAATCCTCATTGGACTTATATGTTTGCATTTCTCAAGTGTTGTGTAAAAACAGCTCAGCAGGGATGTGAAACATCTGGAATGAAATCTATTGAATTCAGGAATCAAGTAAATGAGAGCATCAAAATTTCTGTATCCAAATTTGCTGATGGCTATATCTGTGAGATTGCGATGCCTATGCATCAAGTTGCCACTACTCCTCAATTCTTCAGTGCTGTTATGAGAAAGAGAGCGATCAATAATATCCTGGAGGATGATTATGAATGAGCCGGAAGTATTATCCATCACTTATGATATAGAGTATTTTATTGAGAGATCTAAAGAAGAATGTATCAATAAATACAAATATGATGAGATGGAAACTGAATGTGCATATGGCAATCTTGATCAGATATTCGAAACTGCATTTAACTGCATTGGAGAACATCATATCGCATTTGAGCACATTTTAAATGGAAGATCGATTCGCTATAATAGTATCATCTCTAAATCAATTAAATATTCTATCCAAATTGATAATGGATTTGATCTTATTAAATTGATGCACCATAATAATTTATATGGAGCCTTCTGTTTAAAACGACCCAAATATACAGAAAACTATTATCCTGCTATTAATCTTATCGACACTGTTGTAGCAGGTACTAGTAAATTGCTCGATAATCATAAATCTATCAGGAAGATAATAATCGAACCTGATAATTATGATATGATTGAATTCAATGTAGAAAGGATTGAAGATAGCCCAGAGGAATATATGCATACAATACTATTGAAAAACTTTAAATGGAAAAGGACTGTAATGTAAATATGGCAGAATTATTCGTATCTCCATTCAGAGAGGTTATCAAAAAGGATTATGACATTATGGACTTCACTCCTAAGGATAAGGATGAAGGATATACTGTCATTGATCTTAAAGATCCCAGTCTAGCTGATCTATGCAATGGAGTCATTATGATTTGCAGTAACTATGCATATCGTGATAGTAATTCTAAGTATCACGATATCTTGTATAACGTATATGGTGATTTTTACGTTACAAAAAGAATCTCTATGTTGAAAATTGAGATTCCTGATATCACCGATACTGGTAATATTATCAAGATCAGGAGACTCTTTAAAGACTATCTTGATCTTTATGATCTCATTAATACAACAAGAGGAGGTGAAGAAAATCCGATTGATGTAATTATTAAGAAATATGGATTTTTCCTTAACAAAGCAAAAGGATTTAATCCGTATATTGCAGGCAAATCATACATTTATGCAAAATCTACTATGAGTAGATGCATTAATTTCCTGCTCTATAGTATTCTTTATAATATTGGAGCAGGATTAAAAAATGGCATACAGAATTGTGTAGTTTCTAAATATCCTATTAGGACAGTATATGAAATTACTGATAGTAAAGAAAAGATTTCGTTTAAACTCGAAATCGACAATCGTGATAATTCCGGAATTTTTACAATCTCTTCTGAGATTGATAAAAAACAATAATCTTTACAAACAGAAAGGGAAATAAAAATGGAATTGAAATTCATGATGCCTTCTACCTGCATCGATAAGACTACTCGGTACTATGATCTTCAGGATGTGATCTTCGGTGTTGGAGCCTTGTCTGAAGGCTTTGACGTTGATTATCGCACTGGCAAGGTACCAACCTTTAATGGGTTGGTATTCTCTCTGATCAATATGATCGCAATCAATGCTGATGAGCATGATTACCGCTTTAACTTTGACTTTAAAAAGAGCAATCGTGAGATGTTTTTCATCACTAATCCTGGTAAGAACAAACTTGAAGAGACTTTCAAGTCTCTTCAGAGTTGCATTATTGAGCCTCAGTTCGAAGTTGCTCTCTTCGATCATGACAACTATGAGGATGCCAAAATCGAAGGCTTTACGTACTTCGATTTGAAAAATGACGCATATAAAGGAGTTATGTTTATCCTTAACCACGTTGTTGAGGAAAGCATCTCTGAGATGGAAAAAGACCAATCTTTGTGTGAAATTATTACCTGTGATGATTTCACCTCTATCTCTGTAAAGAAGATTTCTTCCACAATGTATGATGTCATTATTAAGGCATATGCAGATAAAGTTAAGGAGGTTTAATTATGGAAAATATGGTATTTGAAAAGCCAAGCAATTATAAAGTAGAGATTACTAGAGTTTATAAGCTCGATGATGCAATTAAGAGTTTCAATATTGGTTATGGTACAACTGTACCCAGTATCAATGGTTTGGTATTTGGTATTATCAATGCTTGCATTGCAGCAAAATTTGATGAAAAATTCGGATATGCTTTTAAATCTGGTCATATTTTCCGTCATGTTAAAATTACTCTTGACACTGAAGACGCTGCAGCCCAGTTTAAAACTCAGATGGATGATCTTATTAGTAAGCCAATTGATAAAGCCATGAGAATGGCTCTCATTCATACTGATAATTACAATCCCAAGCATTTGATCCCTGGATTTGAATATACTAATATGCATAATGATGTATATACTAGCATCTTCTATATGATCATTGAGATTATTAGGTCTGCAGTAATCGATTTTGAATCCATTGAAAATTTGTCTGATGTACTCTATAGGAGTGGTGATAATAACATTAGCATTCGTATTCATAAGAATACAAATGCAAAAAGATATACACTCTATATTATTGCATTTACTGACAAATACTATCATGGCAATAATTAAGGAGGTTTAATTATGGAAATTAATATCAAATTAAGCACTACAGACATTGAAAAGATGCTTAGCAGAATCTACTGTTTCAAAGAAGGTTCTGTTAAAGTTTCTATCAACAGTAGTGGGGAAATCATTGCTATCGCAAATGAATTTCCTGTTCAGTCTGCTCCTGCTCTTTATTATGGCTCTGGAGTAAGAGATCTTAGTTCTGATCCCACCTGCAGTCGTATTAATACTATTAATACAACAGTAGATCCAAATGTAAAGGTTACTCTTCAGAATTGCCCTGATTCCAATTCTGGAAATTCTATGGACCCTAATGATAGATGTAGCATTGCTGATGCAATCATGGATCGTCATTTCGGCAAATATAGTTCCAAAGCACCTAAAAACATTATGAAGTAATCTTTAATATAAAAGGAGTGGGTTTCATTTGCCCACTCCTTTTATTTTTTTTTTGATTGTTTTAATTCTACATTCTAATAAAAATCAGATATTCTTCTGATTAAACCAATTTTCTGTAAAGGAGAATAATACTATGGATACTAAGATTGATTGGAAGCAGAAGCTAACCTCTCGTAAGTTCTGGGCTGCCGTTGTTGGCTTTGTTACTCCTCTTTTGATTGCATTTGGCTTCTCTGATAACCAAATTGCAGAAGCTACTTCTATCATCATGGCTGGGGCTACTCTTATTGCATATATTATCGGCGAGGGTCTAGTAGATTCTAGTCGTATTGCTGCGAATACTACTGCTAACAATACTATCACTACTACTACGATTAAGAGTGATTCCAATGAGTAAGCATTCTAAGAAAAGCAATAAGAAGCCTTTAAGAAGAAGAACTAAATTTACAATGCTTGCTATATTCAATATAATTTGGTATACTGTCACTGTATTGATTCTATCTTTCTTTGATCATACAGTTCCTGCAGAACTGACTACTGCTTGGTTTGCTGCTTGGACAATCGAATTAGCTTTACTTTATGGAATTAAAGTAAAGAGTAAAGATGCTCCTAGCAGTGAATTTAAAGATATTCCAGATTATATTGATGAACAACCTACACAAGAGCCTATTGTAGATAATACTTCTTCTAATGATGAAGCCATTAATGTGCAGGATGAATCTAATGTTCCAGATTATGACGAAGAAGCTCTGGGATAAATTCTTTTTCACGAGGTGATAACCAATGGCTAATCCTTTTCCTATTCTAACTAGCAAACCTAGTAAATCTGATAAATATATTTATCTATATAATAATGCATCTAGAGGCGGTAAATCTAGATGCATTTCTGGTAAGCCTACTGACTCTACTTGCAATGTCCTTTGCAATTGTGTTGGTTGGGCTTGTGCAAGATTCAATCATATCTATAATCTACTTACTGGATATAATGGAATTAAATATCCTAATTTTTGTGTCAATGCTGAAAACTTTATTGAAATTGCTAAGCAATACGGTCTATCTACTGGACTAACTCCTAAGCCTGGTGCTATTATGGTTTGGCAAAAAGGTGCTACACTTGGTAAAGCAGATGGTGCAGGACATGTTGCTGTAGTGGAGCAAGTAATATCTTCTACCCGAGTTAAAACTTCTGAATCTGGTTATAATTCTTTTGCTTTTAGAAACAGAATTAGAACTAAGGGTGCAGATGGTAACTGGGGTACCGCAGGTAGATATCATTTCAGAGGATTTATCTATAATCCAGCAATAAAGGAAACCATTACAGAATCTACAAATAAAACAACCATTGTAGCTGCTATAGCTAGAAATACTAAAGTAAATCAGATCCAAGTTCTTACAAAGAATCTAAGAGTTCGTGATGATTCTGGAAAAATACTTGGATTTGCAAAGGAAGGCTACTATAATTATAGTACCCATGAAAACTTTGGTGGATACGAAAGATATAAGATTGGTACTAATAATTGGATAGCATATGATGCTAAATGGGCTAAAATCCTTCCTGCTGATTCTACTATTACTATTGGATGCCAAGTAAAAGTTGCTAAGAATGCTCCTATTTATGGAACTTCTAAGTCTTTTGCATCTTGGGTATATAGTACTAAACTATATACAAGATCTATTAATGGAAATAAAGTAGGTATTTCTACTAATAAAGATGGTGCATTAACTGGATATGTAGATAAGAAATATCTAACAAAAGTCTAAAATCATATATTTAGAGGTAGGGAATCGCTTCCCTACCTCTTTTTTATCATTTTACCACTATTTTTGGCCAAGTAAACTTTTTTTCAGATAGATATTTTAAAATTGTATTAATTTTAAAAATTGTTTAAATTAATCTAAAATAATCTTAATTATATTCACTATTCTTAAAGATATTTTATATCAAATATACTAGTCTTAAAGAAACAATATTTGGATTCTTGAATATACAATTATAAAATAACTACGGGGGAATTTATAAGGTTTTCACTTTTATGAAAACCTTATAATAATCAAGGAGGAGTGAATTATGAAAAATAGATTATATGATATGCAATCTAGACCATTAAATTTTTCATTAAGAGTTAAATCTTCTAATTGCGAATATGAAGACATTAAATATGCTCTATTAGATATAAAGAAAGCTATTGAATATTTTAGTGATATTAAATATAATGAAAATAAATCAAGAGACAAAGATCTTATTTCAATTAACAACATTGATTTTGGAATTTGCTATATTATGAATACTATTATTATTGCAATTAAACAAAATAATGTAGCTGAACTTACTGTAATTTACTACATGATTTCCTTAATGGATTTTAGCAAATATAATACACATACTAGATTTACTAAATACTTTAATAAAGTTATAAAAGCATTATTAAAAATGGCAAGAAAAAATGAAAATAATAATTTCAATGAATCAACATGGTATAAAATTATAGAAAAGCATTATTTTAAAATGCTATATTATCTGTATTCTAATGCATATCATTGCAGGTATTTTGATACTTGGATAAGGGAATTAAATCATATGCTATACTATTAAAAAATAGGATAGAGTTACATACTCTATCCTATATATTTTGGTAAGTTCAACCCTATAATAAATGATTAAATAGATAAGGAGATAACTAAAATGGATGATATAACAATAAAACATCTTCTATCTAGAAGATTTGAATATAGTTCAAATAGAGATACAGAATTTAGTCATAGAATTAAATCAGATCATTGGTTTAATTCTATTGATGATTGTGTATCGTATCTTCATTCTATTGTACATGATAATCCATACATTCATGGATCTATAGGATTTAATTCTTATAAACAAGCTCCTGTATTTGGAATTAATATCATTGATGAAGGAATATGCTCAATGATATATGAGATATTTCAATTCAGATATAAGAAAGATAATGATGAATTAAATCGTTCAGAGACTTTATTAAAGAATCTAGTGGATGATATAAATCATCAATATGATAAACTCAAAGAGCAAAATCATCTAAGTAATAATTTTTTTGTTATATCTGCTCTTCTAGATATTGTTATGAGCGTGCATGATATTTGTATTCCTATAGAAGAATATCATGAAGAAGCTATATTCGAATTACTATCTGAACAATATTATCATCTCATGTATTATGCATATTCAGATATACATTCTGAAGATATGTATTACTGCAATAAGATGAAACGTAGATATTCTGAATATTTGTAAAGGAGAGATTATATATGAATGATAATATAAATATTATTGGAGAATATGGATATATTGATACCTCATATGATCCTCTTGATAAATTCTTTGAAAGTATAGATAATAGTCCTGAATGGTTAGCCCTTGATGAAGTATCTTATCAACAAAGAGCAGAAAATGCTGTTCTTCAACTTGAGATCATGGATATTCCTCTATATATTAAACAGAATGAGCTTCAAGAAATTACTAATCCTACTTTCTTTTCTCCTTCTGGAGCTCCTACATCTGATGGCCTACTTTCTAATGAAATCTTTGGATTTACACAGAAAGAAAGATCTGGTATTTATGCATATATTGATCTAGGAGAATGGTTTATTGATCCTTCTTGCTGGAAAACTCTTACTAAACTAGATTCTAAATTTAAGGGAATTGTAAATGGTATTAACCATTTTATCATTTCTCCTGATGGAGATCTAGTAGAAGATCCTACTGGAGAAACCGGTATTAAATGGCTTAAAGCTAATTTTAAGAAAATTAAATTTAAGTCTACAAAGTCACGTACTAGAGATATGCGTATCAAATATATTATGCATAACTTCGAAAAAGGAAGAATGTTTATTAATAAATATATTGTCATTCCTCCTTACTATCGTGACGTAAATACTACCGGTAAGCATACAGGTGTTGGTCAGATTAATACTTTCTATGTTAATCTTATTACAGCATCTAGAGCATTAAAAGAAAATGCTGACTATGGACTTTCTATGGCAGATACTACTTGCTATAGAATTCAGAATACACTAAAAGCTATTTATGACTGGTTCTGTGGAAACTCTAATAGTGATATTAAAGATAAAGGATCTGGATTAGGAGGAAAATTTGGTCTTATTAGATCTAATATGGGATACACTTCTGACTATTCTTCTCGTCTAGTTCTATCTGCACCTAATCTGAATACCAATAGTGTAAATGATCTAATGGTAAACCTAGATAAATCTGCTATTCCTCTAGCAGCAGTTGCTGCAGACTTTTATCCTTTCATGATGTTCCATCTAAGAAAATTCTTTGAAAACGAATTTCAAAATGTTACTTCTTATGAGGGAATTAATGTTCAAGGAAATCCTATTCATCTAGAACTTGCTGAAGATCCTATGGCATATTTTAATGATGATATGCTTAAAGATCATCTAAAGAAATTTGTATATGCTCATAATAACAGATTTATTCCTATTGAATTGCCTCTAAAAGATCCTAGTGTTGGAGAATATTATATGCAATTCAAAGGTGCTAGATGGAATAGTGCAACTAATGCTGCAATGAGTCCCGAACCTACTTTGCAGAGACCTCTTACTTGGGTTGATGTAATTTATATTTCTGCAAAAAGAGCAACTGAAGGAAAGCAGATTTCCTTTACTCGTTATCCTTATGATTCTTACTTTAATACAATTTATACTGGCATTGAAATTGCTACTACTAAGGAAACTGAAGAAATTATCCTAAATGGAGAATTGTATAAATTCTATCCGAAGATTAGATTGTCCGATATTAATCAACCTTCTGCTCAGAAGTTTATTGATACAATGCAGATCTCTAATTTGTATCTAAATGGTATGGGCGCTGACTATGATGGCGATATGGGACAAGTCAAAGGATCTTTCTTTAAAGAAACGAATGATGAGCTTTCTAACTTTAGTAATTCTAAAGCTAATTTTATTAATATGGCATGTACAAATATTCGTGTATCTGAAAAGGAAGCTGTTCAATCTCTATTTAATATGACTCTAGTACTTAGAGATGATAAAGATAAACTAACAGATCCTACCTATTAAAGTTTATATATACTGAAACTTATTATTACTAATAATAAATCCGATCAATAAATGTTATGATGATATATTATAATAATGAACCTGATTGGGTTTATATTTTTTCATCTAAAAAAGGAGATAATATTATGGCACTCGGTGGAAACTACAATTCTCAGAATAATGGAAACAATGGTCCCAACAATCCCACTTATTATTCTCGCCTGCGCATCAAGAACTATGAAAACCACACTATGCTGTCTTTCAATTATTGGAAAGGAACTTTGAAGATTATTATCACTGAGCCTTCTGATAATAATAGTAACAGTCGTCCTAATGAACTTGCATCGATTTATATGTCTCCCACTAAAGCTCGCATTCTTGCAGAAGGCGTTGCACGTATCATTTCTTCTAGAGAAGATAAGGTATATGGTGTTGACACTGGTACTGGCAATATTAAGGGCTTTATTGCAATTGGTCGTTCTAAGGGTGATCCGTTCCTCTTTATCGGTAAGGTAAATGCAGATGGTAAGTATGAATTGAATCAGACTTTCAATTTCAATATCAATAGCAATTTCTTGTTCGATGTTAAGGATCTTGCAAATATTAAGTTCCAGAAGGAAGCTCTTGAGAATGTTGAACTTCAGGAGTTTATGGATCTTCTGAATGATTATGCAAGAGCAGCTTCTGGTGCAATTGCTGCTAGTGTGCATGATATTAACTTCTACGAAAATAACAGATTCACTGGTCTGGTTCGTAGTATTGCTAATAAAGTTGGTGCTGGTAACGGTGGTAACAATAATGGCGGTGGCAATAATCATTTCTTTGATAATGCCAACAGTGAATATTCTGAACCTTCTCATAATTCTCAGAATAATGCTCGTACTAATCGCTATGAAAACATCGACGATCTCGAGGATGCACTGGAGTAATTAATTATGCCTGAAGGAAATAACAATCTAAACGGACATGTTGTAAATTCTGTAATAGATTTCAATATGATTGTCAATACTGACATTGGATTGATTAAATTCATTCAGGATAGTTATCAAGATAATAGGGTTTTTAAGTTAGAGGATATAAATAGGAGTGATAGAGAGATTCTGTCACTCCTATATTCTCGTAAGAATCCAAATCCTTTGTCAGAATTTGTTAATGAAGAATTTATTGGAGAAATTGATTCTCTATATAAATCTTTCTTTGATTCTTATAAGCAAGAAATTCTCGACCACTCTATTATTTTTAGCAATATTTACAAATTTGTAAGTATGGCTACTGCAAATGGTATTAATCTTGGTATTAATACAGCTATTGCAATTAGAGATGATCTAGAAGAAAAAGAATTAGATAAGCATTTTAATATTGCTAATTTTCTTAATAAAGATTCCGATAAATCTTTAATTATAAGAAGAGAAGCATTTTACATAAATGATTATTTATTTTTTAATAAGAATAGAGAAAAGATTCTTCATAAAAAGATTTACATAACTCCTATGCAATATAATTTAGATTTCCTTGAACAGGATAAATCTAAATTTGTTACCCAAAATCAATTTATTTTCTTTGGAGAAGATTTTAAACCAAAAGGAGAAAACAATGATGGCACCGAGCAATCTTAACCGTGTTACATTTGATAGTGTGAATAATGTTGTTAAGGGTGAAAGACTTCGTGAAGTTCAGAAGAAGGTTCTTTCTGATCTTGCAGAAGCTATTATTCCTTCTATGGGCCCTGCAGGTTCTAACTCTCTTGTTATCAAGGGTAGCTCTGAAGCAGATATTGTTGCAGAGTACACTAAGGATGGTAATAAGATCATTAAGAGTGTAAAGTATCAAGAGCCTATTGAAATGGCTATTAAGTCTGAAATTGAAAATGCTACTCGACATATTGAAAAGGTAGTTGGAGATGGTACTTCTTCTGTTGTTGTGATGGCTCATAATATTTTCGATGGTCTTTGCACTGCTGATGAAGAAGGTAAGCTTCCTTCTAATCCTTATGAGACTATTAGAGTCTTTAAGGATGTTGTAGCAAAGCTGTCTGAGAAGATTCGCAAAAAGGGTCATGAGTGCACTCTAGAAGATATCTACAATATTGCATATATTTCTACAAATGGTAATGAATATATTGCAGATACTCTTAAAGACATCTATGCTCAGTATGGAATGAATGTTTTCATTGATGTTTCTGCATCTACTAATGAAAATACTTATATTAAGAGCTATGATGGCGTAACTATCGAGTCTGGTTACTCAGATCCTGCAATGATTAATAATCTGGATAGACATTCTTGTATCATTCATTCTCTTAAGGATTCTCCTATTCGCATTTATCATTTTGCAGAAGCTATTGATACTCCTGAACAGCTTGCTATGTTCCAGAAGATTATTGAGACCAATGTAGTTGATAAGTATTCTCGTAGAATGCAGGCTATTCCTACTGTTATTTTCGTTCCTCAGATTAGTCGTGATGCTCAGGCTTATATGCGTAGAATCACTCAGATGCTTCTTCAGTTCCCTGAGTCTGCATATTCTCAGAAGCCTCAGCTTTTGATTGTTACCAATTATATTGGTCTCAATGAGAATTATATTGATTATATTTCTCAGCTCTGTGGCTGTACTCCTATTAAGAAATATATCGATGAAAAGATTCATAAGCAGGATCAGGAGAATGGACTTGCTCCTACTCTAGATAATGTATGTGATAATTTCTTTGGAAGTGCAACTGAAGTAGAAGCAGATGAATCTCGCACTAGAGTCATTGATCCTGCTCTTATGTACAAGAAGGATTCTGATGGCAATATTGTACTTGATGAAAATGAAAAACCTATTCTGAGTGATACTTATAATAGCATCGTGAATTTTATTCAGGCTCAGTATAACAGTGCAGCTTCTCAGGGTGGTAATGCTGGTACTCTTGGCTCTCTTAAGAGACAGCTTAATGCTATTCGCTGTAATATGATTGAAATCTTTGTCGGTGGTATTTCAATTTCTGATAGAGATTCTCTTCGTGACCTTGTTGAAGATGCAGTTCTAAACTGCAGATCTGCAGCTAAGAATGGTGTTGGATTCGGTGCCAATGCTATGGGCTATAATGCTCTTAACGATGCTGTTATCGATAGTTCCTATAGCAATTCTGATATTGAAACTAAAGAGTGTGCAGATGCAATTATCAATATTCTGTATGATGCTTATAATGAAACTATTAAGCACTTGTATCAGACTAAATATGATAGTAGTAGTGTTATTAGCATCCTTGCAAATATGTGTGAAAATGGTATTCCTTACAATATGAATACTAATAAATATGATAATAAGGTTCTTACGTCTATTGAGTCTGAACCTATGATTCTTGACACTATTGCCAAGATTATCACTATCATGTTTACTGCAAATCAGGCAATTCTTCAGACTCCTTCTCTGGCAATGCATTATTGATAATTAAATCATGGGGGAAGAGATAAAACTCTTTCCCCATGAGTGTTATTATGTGGAGGTGATAATGTGACATATGACCAATACATAAAGAATCCTATGGGTGGATCTGTTGTTACGAATAGACAAGTACTCATGGATATGTATCGTCAAAAATGGAATAATATTCTAGTTAGAGAAAATGGACAAATTAATTATAGCATTTATAAAGGTGCTAATGATTTTTATGTTCATCTAAAGATTCCTTCTGAAGTTGTACCAAAATTTTATTACGATACAATAGCTCGATTCTACATTGATAAGCATAAAACAGCTGGAACTTTGCCTGCTAACCTTAATACATATGAAGTTCAATTTTACTCTAATGATCCTAGTTTCGTATATACATTTACTCATGCATTTGTCAAGAATAAAATGTTTATTAAAGACCTAGAATCTAAGATGGTAAAAGCAGCTATTGAAAAGAAGGCTGTAGAAAAGAACCCTAGAGATGAAATTGGATATGTAAAATCTTTAGTATTTATGTATTTTGCAATTAAGCAATTTAATCTTTTTCAGAAATCTCAATATGATATCAAGGCACATCCTTATTCTAAGGACGTATGGAAATCTGTAGAACATGCTGAAGATAAAATTAGAGAGCGTCAAGAAAAAGGTAATGCTATTGCAAAAGAAGAACACAAGAGAGAACACATTAGACAATCTCAAAATAAAACCAGAGTAACCAATCCTATTGCAAAAGCTTTTTCTAGTCCAAACAAGAAAAATTTCGGTCATTTTAAGAAGACTGATTATAACAAAGGATTCAACAAGATTAAAAATGGGCCTCTTAAGTTTGTTGAATCTATTAAAAAGCCTTCTAAATAATGGAACGAAAAGATATTATAAATTTGAATAGATACATAAGACTTCTGTTCAAATATGTTTTTCAAGGGAGAATTAAAAATGGGCGCAACAATGGAAGGAAAAATCAACGCAATATATTTTATGGATGAATACACTAAGCCTCGGAGGGATAATAGGACTCAGTTTGTTCCTGTTGATCTTTGGCAGCCTTCTTGCCCTGAAGAGGTTATTATCAATTGTAAGCCTGGTTTCTTTATCGCTCCTCTTAGTGTAATTTTCAACTTGAACATTGATCCTAATGATAAACTGAATTATTTTATGCTTTCTACTAAGAAATGCTATAATTCTGCTGACATGAGAAATCATTTGTTTAAGTATGTAAATTACTTCTGCAACTATTATGATTCTGATTGGGAATATATGTCTGTGCTCCTTAAAATGAAATTGTGTATTGATAGATATGATGCATCTGCATATTCTATTGAGCATCTTTTCTATGATATGGAGCGTTATATCGTAAGAAGTAATATTGCAAATAAAGTAGAAAAGATGGTTCAGGATAATTATTATCAGGAACTTAACTATTCTAACATCAAGAATCCTACTTTGCAGTATACTAATGATCATGCAAAGCTTCTTCATAAGATGTCTATCCTAATCGATCTTTGTATTCCTCTTCTTACTAATTATGCTTATATGCATAAGGTAGATGTCATTGATGATTTTCTGCTTGCATTCTATGATCGTATTCTGCACATGGATCCTAGTATTAATATTTATGCTAAGCTCTATGATACTGCATTTACAAACGTAGTTGCAAACCAGAAGAACAATCAAGGTATTTGGGTTAAACAAGATATTCGTTCTATTGATACTACTACTCATAGTACAGATTCTGTTCATAATATTATTCTTAATATTATGCCCAAGTACACATTTGATAAGAATATCATATCTTTCAACTATGCATCTATCCGTAGAAATACTAGCTATAAGATTACCGATATTTCTTTTGAGTTCTCTTATGTTCCTATTAGCTCTTCTAAGAGAGATAATGATTCTATCTCTGATTTTGATAAGTTCGAATCTAATCTTATCAGATCTAATGAAGGACTTTATCTTCAGAATAAGATTAATGGTGAAACATGTATGAGAAAAATCGAAGACATGTTTGGTCCTTTTGATCCTGTAGAAATTGAGCATTATACTCAGAGAATTATGATTGATGCAAATGGAAATTATACCATTAATTCTTTCCAAAAGCAATTGATCTTTAATCTATTCTCTCATTGGTTTGGTGATACTCAGTCTATCTACTCTATTAATCGTATAGATTTTGTAAAGCTAGTAATTGCTGCTAAGAAACTTCTTATCTCTAAGAATATGGTTGTATTACCGTATATCATTGCTGGTAAGATTGATAAATTGGTACAGAGAAAGAATGTAAACAAAAAAGAAAAAGCAATTGTAGAATCTTCTCCTTCTTATCCTTTGATTCTTGAAAAGTATAAGAGTGATAAAGTTGTTAATGAAATTCTTAGTATTGTAGCAACTATTATCTCTTCTGACTTTTCTATTGTGGATATTGATCCTAACATTGATGGAAAACCGTTGAATACTGTTGCTGTTAATGTAATCATTGAAGAAGTAGAAATGTTTGTTTTACTTTGCTAATAAAAAGGAGATAAATTTATGGCTATTATGGGCAACAAGACTTATCAGAGTGATAGCTTTAATCTTGGTGGAGATAAACGTATGGAGTTTATCCTCGCTGCAGATAAAGTGAATCCTGATTATTTTATGTTTATGACTCAGATTGATGATCTTTGGATCCGACTTGTGTCTGATAATGTCTATCGTCATATGAAGGCATATCAGAATAGTTGTACCGGATGCAATTTTGATGATCCTGGTAATTTTGCTTGCACTATTAAGTATTCTATCTTTAAGAATCTGCTTCTTGTAGGTGAAGCAGTTCGTCTTCAGGATTATGCTGAAGCTCTGTGGGTTCGTTTGGTAGATCTTAAACTTAGTGGATCTATTAAGGAACTTACTTCTATGGCAGTTAATTTCACGTCTACTAGTAATGATAATCACTTCATTACTGTTCTTCGGTATGGAGATATGATTACCATTAATTGCAAGACGAATGATGTTCCTATTGAGATTCAACAGTAATTAAAAACTGAGGAGAACTCACAACGAGTTCTCCTCTTTTATTTTTAATTCATGGAAATACTCTAAGATAAAGGAGTGAAATATAAGTGAACAAAAATTTTATTTTTGGGCAACAGTTTATAGACTATATAAAGACAATGATTCCTGGAGCTCATGAAGTATCTGGTGGTACAGAAATAGTTTGTAGGTGTAGATATTGCCCAGATTCTAGAGATCAAAACCATGGTCATATGTATATTAAAGTACCGCAAGAATCCGATGATCCAATATTGTTTCATTGTTTTAAATGTCAAACATCTGGAGCTCTTGACTCCAGAACTCTATTAGATTGGGGAATCTATGATCCTAGCATTGCAGTTACTATTGATAAAATTAATAAGAAAGCTGCTAAGTCTAATAAGTTTATTGGATATACGAAAGACTGGTATAATTTCTATAATTGCATATCTAATCCTCAGCTAGCACAGAATAAAGTAGATTATATCAATAATAGACTTGGAACCTCTTTATCTATTAATGACTGTATTCAAGATAAAATAGTATTAAACTTATCTGATTGCCTAAATGCTATGAATCTTCAATATACTAGACATCCAAATATTGTGAATCAATTAAATCAATATTTTGTTGGATTTCTTAGTCTAGATAATAACTTTGTAAATCTTAGAAGAATGTGTAATGAAGGTATAGTTTATAATGGTATTGATAAAAGATATATAAACTATAATATTCATGGTAAGAAAGATAATACAGAAAAGATGTATATCTTGCATTCTAATGTAGATCTTACAAGTCCTAAGAGAATTCAGATTCATATTGCTGAAGGACCATTTGATATCCTTAGTATTAAGCATAATTTAAGATTAAATGAGCCTAATAGTATTTATGCAGCAATTACTGGGTCTGGGTATAAAGGATTAATAATGCATATTATTAATACTTTTCAAATATTCTATTTTGATCTTCATGTATATCCAGACAACGATGATATAGGTAGTAAGGATATGATTAATGAATTAATTAATATAGTTGATCCATTTAATGCTACTCTATACGAGCACAGAAATCTATATCCTGGTGAGAAAGATTTTGGCGTTCCATTGTCTAGAATAAATGAAACAATAATCACTCATAAATCTCATTTCTTCTAATTATTAATTTACACTGCAAGTAACTACTAATTAGTAGAGCAGGAATATTATGATCCTCCTAGGTACGTTTGTATCACAGCTGGTTGCTTTTACAGATTTCTAAAACAATTCAAACTTCTTTTATACTATAGATCTTTATGGCGCGGGAGAGATTTATAGTTTATCATGTATTGCTTGGGACGTAGTATATGATCTCCTTTTTAAGTTTGGATGTGTTCATTTTCAAGTCATGGTGTAACTGCTCTATTACCTGATGAGAGTTAATTCACACTCATCAGGTTCTTTAGTTGTAAGATAGAAGAATTTGGGTTTCTTCTATCTTTACATATATTCAAGAGTAGCCCAATATACTCTTGGAGAAACCATTTTCTTAGTCCTGTAATATAAGCCTCCAAATTTTATATTACAACCAGATTTCATTCCCATTTTTATCTCCTAATTGACCCATAAGGATGAAAGTCCTTATGGGTTTATTTTTTTATAAATTATGATTTATGAATATATATTATAATAATGAAGTAAAGATATAAAGATTCTTTATTTCGAGTCGTTTATCTATTTCATTTAAACCATAATAGGAGGTAAAATATTATGGAAGTTAAAACTGAACAACATAACTTGATTGACGATTGTACCGAGTTGAAAAACTTAGGATACAAACTAGCAATTCTTGAGAGCTCTAAGCAGGATCCTGCTTTCAGCTTAGAGGTTAGTGATCGAGCAATGTCGATCATCAGAAAGTACATTGGTGCCGATCAGATGGAGGCTATTGATTGGTATCACTGCGGATATGACAATGGCATCCATGACTGGAACTATGGTGATCATAAGCAGTTCGTCTTCAATCCAACTACTGGTGAAATTACCAGTAAGAAAATTCTGAAGATTGCAGAACCTGCTGATGCTAAGCGGTTCCGATTGTAGTGATCTTTTAAGGAGGTGCATGATTATGTCTATCAGAAAAGGCCCTATTACGACTAAGGAGATCGATAACGCAACTCCTTACATTTCCGATATCAAAGGGTTTCCAATTCAATGCCCTGGTATCGGTTTTTGCACTACAAGTCACCATGCTATTCTTGTAGTGTCTGATCTCAATGGTACAAAGTATAGTATCATTGAGGCAGTTCGGAGCTTTATCGCTGAAGGATCTATTGAAATCATCGGGTTATGGGAAGCATCTTCTCAGGATGGTTCCTATACTCCTGAATATCGTTTCAACAAAGTTTACAGCGAAGATGGTGTAAAGGAGGCCTTCGCTAAAGCTAAGGCACTGATGGAGGAGGCTAATAATGTCTGAGTACGTTATTTATCATTTGACCTCTGATGGAAAAACCCAGAACTTTGCAGATGCTATTGCATCATATACTGATCTTGGTGCATTCCTTAGTGCCATGGATCAGCTTAGTAGTATGGTTTTTTCCATTAGAGATAGATATGTGAAAGAGGGTAATCTTGATAATCTTGTTAAGAACCCTCCCATTATTGTCTACTCGTATTTCGGGTATGAAGACATTGGAAGCAATGCCATGCATGATAGTGGTAATATGCTTGGAAAATTAAAAAGCATAAGTATCAATATCAATGGCGTTGATCATACCTATAAAGGTATGATTGTCTAAAAGAATAAGGGGAGTGGGCTTTATGCTCACTCCCTTTTATTTTTTTTTCTATTTACCGTTGTTAAACCATGAAAACTGAACAGTTTAATAACAATTAAAAATGGGAGGTTTTGAACATGGTTTCTACACCGCTAAACATTGCAAGATATGTGTATAAGCGTGGGCGTTCATTGGAAAGAAGAAAGTCTATTCATGAAAATTGTGTAGCATATCCAGATCTTTCTAATGTAAAAAGTAAGGATATTTACAAGTATCGTGTTGAATCTTTTCTAAGAGATTGTATTGATTATAAAGATGCATTGTCTCTAATGGAGACTATGTACAATGATAATCAATTTGATATCCTTGAGAGTACTGTAAATTATACCATTAATAATATTATTCCTACAGTAGAATCCTCTGAACTCCCTGTATGTATTGTTAGAATTGGTGAATCTACTATTGGTGATATTAATAAAGACAGACTTACTGAAGCAGCTGCAAATTTTAAATCTATTGATCGTATTATCAAGAATCACAAAACCATTACTAAGAGATTTAGAGTAGATTCTCTAAAAGGAAAGTCTGAGAAAGATAGAGTACATACTGTATGTGAAATGGTATGTACTTATGGTAGGCCTAAGTATATTAATTTTAATATTGCACTTGAAGAATGTGCATATATTGAAAGTATTAATGACTTTAGAACCGGTCCAATGAATGAAGATGCTCTAGTAAAATATATTGCTGATTACTTCCTAGAGTTTGATAATAATACAGATAAAGATATTCAGAGTTATCGTAAGGCTATTATTGAATCTAAAATTCTTAGCAATAATGCTAGTTGTCTAGTTCCTTATCTAATGGATGGCGCTAAGAAAAATGGATCTTGGTGGGATAAACTCACTGAATGGAAAATGGATCCTAATAAATCTATGAAGTCCATTATTGAACTTGCCAGAGAAAATTATTCTGATATTGGAGCTTTTGGAGAAATCATTAATACTGCAAAAGATTTTGCTAGAATTAATGAAATAGAATTTAATATTGGAACTGTATTTTCTGAGTTTAATAGTCCTATTAGTAGAGATCAAGCAAAGAATATTCTTCAAGTTATTAAAGAGAATAATGTAAAAACTTCTGATGATCTAATATTTAGTCTAAGATCTATCTGGGAAGCAGAAGTTAATGATGATTCTTATTATGCAGATGGTAATACTGTTCCTCAGACATTTACATCTGATGATATTGATAAATTCAAGATGCATAATCTGATTACAGATGCTCAAGATGCTGGAGAATTTATTGATCATGCAATATCTACTTCTTCTAAAGAATCTCCTGTAAAGATTACTGATGGAGGAGTTGGAGATATTAGTAAAGTATCTGAATCTAATATTATTGATTATATTGATGAAGAGGGATATATCAATATTCCTCTAAGACATTTTTCTTATAATGAAAATAGCAATCCTGATATTGCATATAAGATTATTGAATCTACTGCAAAGTGTGCTAATAATATTCTAGCAAATAGAAATTCTAGAATTTATTATACTATTGAAGGCTGTCACTTCTCTTATTCTCTAAGATCGAAGTACAAAGTTGTACTAAGTGAATCCCAAGAAAATAAGAGAGGATTTACTAATTTTGATAAAAAGAATATTCTTTATATCAATAAATGCGCAGAAGTTGCTCAAGAGATTGATGAATCTTGCATCTATGAAATTATTGATAATCTTAAGGATAATATGAATTATGCTGCTAATGTTTCTGTAGAAGAAGCTAGACTTGTGGCAGATATTATTAAGCCTTATGTAGATGAAAGTGTTTTTGAAGAGTTCATCTATAATTGCCGTCATGAAGGCAATACTAAAGCTGAGGCAATTGCTAATGCTATTAATGAATCTAATACTGAATTCAATATCGATGCGGATCATAATAGTAGAATTAATCTTTGTGCTAGAGTAATGTCTATGAATGAAGATGCTAATATTACTCCTATCGTTAAGAAAGCTGCTTCTAATGTAAAGAAAGCAGTTGGTATCAAGTTTAAAGATAAAGATACTGATGATAGTGGTGATAAGAAACCTTCTTCTGTGACTAAGAATATAGATGACGATAAGCCTAAACAGAGCAAAGCTATTAATGATAAATCTGATGATCTAGATGATAAAGATACTAAGGAATCTAAGAGAGATAATGACGACGGTTCCGAAGATGGAAGCTATGGTAAATCTGTTAAATCTCTAAATGATGCTAAGCTTGCTCTTAGAGGACTTAAAGCAAAAGGTAAAGATCTATCTGCTAAAGAGCAAGAAGCTTCTAGAGATCTTGATATGGAATTTAATCATCTTCTCAAATGTATTAAGAGTATATATACTACTGATCATAGAGAAGAAATCATTACTGGTGAAGTAAATGTAAGTATTTCTAAAATTCTTAAGATTGCTATTGCTTTAGCAGGAGCTGGAGTTGCATCTGGTACAATTGCTGTTCCTGCTATTGGTGCAGTTACTCTCTTTGCTCTTTCTAAGCATGCTTCTAAAAAGGAAAAACAAGCAGTTCTTGATCAAATTGATGTTGAACTTCAAGTGCTAGATCGTGAGATTAGCCGTGCAGAATCTTCTGGATCTGCTAAGAAGTATAGACAACTTCTTATGATCCAGAAAAATCTACAACGTAAGCGTCAACAAATTCATTTCGGAATTGCAAAAAGTGGAAAGAGAATTCCTATTAGTTCTACTACAGGTTTAAGAGAGAGGGAGTGATTTAATGAGCCTCTTTGATTATTATAGAAAGGAATATCTGCATGAATTATCTGTTAACGGTAATAATGTCGATGACAATGATGACTTCAATGTAGATGATCCTAGCGATAACAATACAGATGAAAATAATACTGATGATCAAGAAAATGAAGAAGGTACGCCTTCAGATGCTACTGCAGATGATGCAGAAGCTGAAGATGATACTGATACTGCAGGTGCAGAAGATCAAGGATCTGATGATAATACTGATGAAGACAATGAAGATAATTTTACTCTAGAAGATGATGACGATGGATCAATGGATGAAGGAGATAATACAGAAGATGCAGATGAGCAATCTGATGATTTTACTGTAGATGACGATACTTCTGATACTGATACTCAGTCTGATGATCCTAATGAAGATACTCCAACAGATGATGGAGAAGATACTAATACTGGAGATTCTGATACAGATACCACTGATGACACTTCTGGAGATGATACAGGAGATTCAGGTGGTGATGATGGAGCAGATGATTTTACTGTAGATGGTGACTCTGGTGGAGACACTGGAGATGGAGGAGAATCTACAGATGATGGATCATCTGATTCTGGAGATACCTCTGGCAGTGATACTTCCAATTCTTCTGGTGGAGGAGATCCTGCAGCAAAGATTCCAGATGATGAAGAACGTGCTGCAGAAGAAGCTATATATAATACACTTTCTGATGATGATAAACTCAAGCGTATCATTAAGCTAAAAGAAAGTTTTAGAGATCTATATGATACTATCAATACCATTATCAATGCTGTCAATCATATTCCTAAAAGAGCTAATAATTTGGAGAAGATCCAGAAGACCCAAATTGCATTGAATAAGCTAAAGGAAATTATCGTAGACTACATCACTTATAATTTTGATAATAGAGCCTATATTGATAATTATACTAATTATATCAAATTTATCGCTGCTCTAAGAACCGTTTCTGATGTCATTAGCTACATAAATTCTGATAAATAATCATTTATTATTAATTTATCGTAACTAATAAATAAAATATTTGCAAGAAACCTCTCTAATTCTTGCTTATATCTTTAAAACCCTTTATACAAAAAATAACTAAAATATTTTCGATTTACTATTTGTCACGTCCTTCAAATAGTAAGTCATAAATTATCAAGGAGGATAACCAAATGCCTATCGGTGCTGTTAACTCTAAGACGGGCTTTGTGGGTGGTAGCTTTATGCGCGATCCCATGAGTGACTACACTCAGAGTTTTATTGATGTTGCAAAGAATATCCTTGAAGAGTCTAATCTGGATATTTTTGAGGATACTAAAAAGATTCTTCGTCGTCCCGCAGAGAAGGAAGCTCTGAAGGAATTCTTCTGCGAGAATTTCATGGATGAAGATATTCGTGATCCCTTTGTCAAAGATCCTGGTTACATCGAGGATCAGCATGCTATGATGGAGCAGCAGTTCGAGAACGATGCAGATGCCATTCTGGAGCATGCTTCCATGGCTGATTACAACCCCGTCATCGGTATGACTTTCCCTGTTCATAAGAACATTCTGATGAACATGGTCTTCGATAAGGGTGCAATCCAGAAGGTTGTTGCAGAGGGTCCCAAGTTCACCATGACTATGGAGCGTCGTCTGCTGGTTGATACCAAGGGCAACGAGATTGATATGTTCCTGGATCAGAATAAGATGACTGCTGCCATCGATGAGTCTAATCCTGTATACGAGATCGAGCTGACCCTGCCTGAGATGGGTGACACTGACGTTCTGAAGCAGTGTGGTGGCACCAAGCAGGATGATCTGTCTATTAAGACTCATATTTCTGCTATCCAGATCGAGAAGCTGTACATTGCTGAGGGCGATATTATGCCCGATGCAGATGGTTTCATTCGTTCCAATGGTAAGATCGCTACCGCTGCTGATGTTGGTGAAGTCAGCAATGTCTGGTTCCCCACTAACATTCGCTTTGCTCCTGGCTACAACCAGTATGAGCGTACCTTTGTTGCTCCAATTGAGCTGATTGTCCGTAAGGATGCTGCTACGACTGAGAAGATCGCTGATTCTCTGACTGGTACCATGGACAAGAATGTCTTTACTATCTTCTCTGCTGCTGGCAAGATCAAGAAGGTTATGCTGGCTGCTGAGCTGGATACTGCTAATCACATGCTGGATACCTGCACTGTGAAGTGGGATACCTTCACTAAGCTGATTGAGATCCCGAATGCTATTCCTCTGTCTGTTACCATCAGCCCTGAGGAAGTTAAGGATCTTGCTGCTCTGTACCAGGTTAACCAGCTGACCAAGATCATGTCTCTGCTGAAGACCACTCTGGCTAACTACAAGGATGACAAGATCAAGCAGTTCCTTGATGACTCCTACGAACGCCTTGACCCGAGAAGCAAGTCGTACATGGAGTTTGATTACGCTCCTCCCACGGGTTATGCTCTGGATCCGCTGACCTGGCGTCATTCGATGTTCTTCGATGCATTCGATACCGAGGTTACTCGTATGCTGCAGGTTCTGAATGATCCTAATATGGTCATTACTGTCTTCGGTGATCCTGATCTGGTTCGTAAGATTACTCCTGTTGAGTATTCCTACACTACTCCCAATACTATTGGTGCAGTTGATCTGGATTACAAGCGTACCGTTGTTACCTCTGATAAGCGCATCTATCAGTTCATTGGTAGTGATAAGCTCCGCTGGTCCGATACACTTGTTGTAATTTTGTGTCCGCATAACAGCAACCGCATGACTTACAGAATCTTTGATTATCAGATGTATGTCTCCAACGAGATTCGTAACGCTGCTAATCCGACTCTGCCTGCAGTCACTGCGTTTGAGCGCTTCCTAGTAGACGAGTATCAGCCCGTACAGGGTCACGTCGTCATTAAGAATAGAAGCGGATTCAAGCCGGCTCAACCGTAAATATTGCATGTTTACATCATTTGGAATTCTTAATATTTAACTAGTATAATAGGGATAGGTTTTTATGGCCTATCCCTATTTTTTATTTATTCTTTAATAGGTTTTCCATTATCATCTACAAAATAAATTGCATTTATAGGAATTTTTACATTTCCTTTGGAATCCATAATAGGAGTATTTAATGCATCTTCAATACTCATACCTTTATTAAGTCTATGGCAAGTTGTGTCTTGTGTAAATCCTCTAGCTCTATCCCAATCAGCACAGGTCATGGTAGTTCCATCATATGTAATATATCTAATTCCTTGCGTTGCTGGTGTTGTTAATGCTCTATCAATATTCCATCCTTTTTTAATAATTCTATCATATAATAGATCATTACTGATACCGGTAATAGATGACCATTCTTGAAGTGTATGAATTTCACCATAAGAGTTAGCTATTCTAATAAATTGATCATTAATTGCTGTATATAATGTTTGATATGCAGTCCATTGTTTATTTACATATCTATCATAGATAGTGGCATAAGGAATTCCTGTAATAGTTGACCATTCGGAAATCGTATGAGTTTCTCCATTATATTCAATATAAATAGTATTTCTTTTATTATTTGCTTGCATTTTAGAATCTGCCCATCTACAATTATTAGGCTCATAATTACCATTTACATTAATTCTATCAATAGACAATTCATCTGTATATCCATTAGCCATTGCCCAATTATAGAAATTAATAAATCCATTCTCACCTCTCCATGCATTGCATACTTTAATTCCTCTTCCGCCATAATCCATATAATGATCATTATTTTTATTATAGCATCTATCGAGCATGTTTTTATATGTATTATAGATTCTAGTTCCATGCATTCCATGCTTTGTAGCTGCTTCTACAATAGCGCATCCACAAGATTTAGTATGGCCATTACGAAGACTATGCCCTCTTACGATACACTCATTACCACAAAGGCATTTACATTTCCAGCATACATGCTTTTCTCCATTCTTATCAATATAATCATCAGCTCTTTCTATTACCGTAAGTTTACCAAAAGTTTGTCCGGTTAAATCTTTTAATTTATTTGCAGATTGACACCCACAATGCCAAGCATGACCATTTCTTAATAAATTACCAGGAACGCTTCTCAATCCACCACATTGGCATCGACAAATCCAGCGAGCGACGTGTTTTCCAGTCTTAGGTTGAATATAATCATTTTCATCTCTCCTTAATACTGTTAACATACCATATTGCTTCCCGGTTAAATCAGTTGTAGTGTAATTAGTTCGCATAATATTGCCTCCTTAAATTATAAAAGTATTATTATGTATACATTATAATAAAATATTAATGCGGATCCATGAGTATCTTACCGGTTCAATGCAACGTAGTAGAACAGGCTGATATTCATGATCAATTAATATAATAAATTATTTGGAGGATTATAACTATGGCACTTACTAAAATTAAAATTGGAGATCGATTTGGAAGGCTAACTGTAATAGGTTATGCTGGACATGAAAGAAGTAAAAATGGATCTAGCAAGTTATTAATTAAATGCAAATGTGATTGTGGTAATGTTATTATTACTAGATCAAATAATTTAACTAGAGGAGATACTAAATCTTGTGGATGCTATAGTAAAGAAGTAGCTAGAGAAATCCATTTAGGAAAAGCTTATAACTATAAGCATGGAGGTACGATGTACAATTCTAGATTGTATAAAGTATATATAACCATGCATCAAAGATGTGAGAATCCTAATTGCGATCATTATGATAGATATGGCGGTAGAGGAATTTATGTATGTAAAGAATGGTCTGGAGAAAATGGATTTTCTAATTTTAGAGAATGGGCTATGAATAATGGATATAATCCTGATGCTCCAAAAGGTGAATGCACAATCAATAGAATTGATAATGATGGGCCTTATTCTCCTGATAATTGTAAATGGGCTAATATGAAAACTCAAATGAATAATTATATTACATGTAATGGAGAAACTCATACACTTCAAGAATGGGCCGATAAAAATAATATAAATTTTAGTACTATTGAAAATAGACTTCATAGCGGATGGCCTATTGAAAAAGCATTATTCACACCAGCTGAAAAGAATATTACATATATTGATTATAATGGAAATAATTATTCTGTTGCTGAATGGTGTTATATCTTTGGCATTGCTCAAACTACTATATCTACAAGAATAAAAAAATATGGAATGGATGATCCACATAAGATTTTGCTATATAATAATGGATATAAAAACCAAACTCCTGTGAATGCAATTTATTTTGTAGATGAGAATGAACGACCTATTAATCAGCAGGATTATGCTAATGGAGTTAGAGTTGGAAGGAAAGCTTACTAATACTATTGGAGGCAAAATATTATGGAAGATAATTCGCAAATTCTTAAATTAATGAGAATGATGAATAACACACCGAAATATTGGATTTTATCGCCAGATGCTGTTATGACTGGATCGTATGATGATGGGCGTCCTTTACTTCCACCAGGAGAAGCATTTGAAAATAAAATAGTTTTAACCAATCCTAAAGATAATCCATCTATTCTCTGTGAATATATATGTGAGAAATGTTCCGATGGATGCTATAAATGGGAATATATTGGTACATGGGATAATAATCTAGATCTTTTAGATTTGGATTTGGACAAAGAATATGATAGCCATGGCCATCATAATGAAAATCTTGAATACAATAATCCAATATTAGAGTTCAGACAAAAAGTTAAAAATGATGATATGGATCGTGATGATATTGTAAGACTATTCATGAAAATGCAATCTCAATTGGAAAAATATATTCTCCATATTGATACTGAATATGAATCTTTGGCTGTTAAAATTCAAAGTTTTCCAAAGATTGATGAGTATGATAAATATCTTTATCGAGATGATGATGGAAATATTAGTATCATAGATTATAATGATAATTTGGGATATCATCAATTCACTTTATTCAATCTAAAAGATTGTGATAAATTTAGAGAAAATACTATTCTTTCTGCAGATCTTGATATAAATGAATTTAGATCTAAAATTAGATCTTCTTCTGGATATTCAAATAAGGTTGATATTTTCCAATATTTTGATTGGTATCACCATTTGAAATTTGCTGGAAAGAGTAATAATAAAGATGATAAACCTTTGATTAAGGCATCTAGAGATACTACTGATTATCTTTATATTACAGAATATAAAGATACTAAAGAGCATCTTTACCAAGTTTTTTGCACATTTAAAAATATCCATAATGATTATTATTGGGAATTCATCTGCAATGTAAATGATTGCAAACCGTATATAGAGCATGAAATAGAGAAGCATATAGAGATAGAGAAAAAGAGAGAAATGATTCTTGAATTTCAGAGGGAGCAGCAAGAAGAAAAATCAACCTATCAAGATAGTAAATACGATTGGACGCGATATTCTGCTGGATTAAATAATAAAGAGGCTGAAATTAATAATCGTATTTTCAATAATGCATCTACTGAAAATATTGGTCATGATAAAGAAGATATCGATATGATTCTTACAAATTCTTCTACATCTACTGTAAATTGTTCTAGCTCTATTTCTAAGAGGTTGAAATATATAGAAATGAAACAAAAGAAGCATGGCACAATCACGTCTCAGAATATTACTATTACTGGAAATTATAATTATACAGTTGGAATTTCTATGAATCAGGCAGGAGGAGATGATTGTGAGCAATCCCAAACTGTAGTAATCAAAAATCCAAAATCTGAAAAGAAGAAAGAAAAGAAGGAATCTGTATTTGGGGTCTTGCATCATGCTCTAATCAACTTAGCGAAAATTATAGAGCGCTATACTCGATATTTGCTTGATCACTGCATGGATAATTTCTTCTAATCAAAATTTAAGATTGAATAGATATTATAATAATGAGAGTAAGAGAAAAACTCTTACTCTCAATTTTAATAAAAGGAGATAAAAAGAAAATGGTTTACGTAGCAAATGATGGAAGATACATTATCAAGGATAGAAGTATCACAAATTCAACGGATCTTCCTGGGAATATTGAGATTACTTATCCTATGGATAATTTTCCATGTGACGATTTAATTGCTCCTGCAGTTGCTGAGCTTCTTAAGAGAGGATATCAGACTAAGTATTGCTGCCAAGGGCATATAGCTCCTGATTTAGTAAATGATATTTCTACAGTGCACGGAACTGATATTCCTATTGTAGAAAATTTTGAAGTATTCTCTGCTTCTAATATGTGTGTTCCTTATATCATGTTTGAGAAATCTGTTATTAGGCATGATCTTTATAATCTTCCTTCTAGTTGGGAAATTAGAAAAGGTAAGATGCATGGATGCATTACTATTGAAGCAAAGATCGATAATAATATTGGAGATCATTATGAATTCTTTACTTTTCATAGAAGAGCTATTGAATGTGCAGAAGATCTTTATAAATGGGCTTGTGGATTGGAGTGGAGAAAATGAGACCTTTAGTGTATAATGATGATGGACGTATGATTACTCAAGAAGAATATGAGCAGATTCATAATAACGATGCATCAGTTCCTGTAGATGATCCTGTAATGGGATTATTTGTTCCATTCTTTGAAAAACTTGGAGTTAGATGTAAAGTTGTTGGAGATCTTAGCTTTGGCCAATATGTGGAAAAACAAGAAATCTATAATCATGATGGATGGATTTATATTCCTTATCTGATTCTTGATACTAACTATGGAGAAAATCCTGAGTTTGTTTCCAAAATGGAAAATATGCTTAAAAGTTCTACCAATACTGATATCTTTGATCAGATGGAACAGTATCTGAAAGGAAAGTATACCACTTCTAATAAAGTTTGGGAGTTAGAAGATACTGCAGATGAAAATTCTAAATTCCATGTAGTAATCGATGCATATGGAAATACACATGGCCAGCATGATAGATATGTTCTTAAACTTCATATGACAGACGATGTTAGACTCGGATTAATTAATTTTAGTAATAATACAGATCTTTATTATAAACTTGCTGCTATTATTACTGACATCAGTATTCTTATGAAGATGCTAGTAGAAACATTCGAAGACAAGAAAAAAGAATAATATCTAATAATAAAGTCAGAGAGTAAAATCTCTGACTTTATTTTTTCTCTATTTTTGATTTTGCTCTCTAGCTGAACTTAATATTAATCCGACTCTGAATGTCGAAAAGAATTTTTATTTTAGGAGGAAATATTAACAATGGCTGAAATTAAAAATGTTGTAAAGAGGAATGGTCAAATCGTCAAGTTTGATCAGACAAAGATCCTAAATGCCATTACAAAAGCAAATAACTCCGTTCCTGAATCAGAAAGACTGTCTGCTGATAAGATTTCTGAAATTACTAGCACTGTTGTAAATGAATGTGCTAAGAGCACTGAAAATATTGGCGTAGAAGATATCCAGGATATGGTTGAGACCGGTATCATGGAAGCTGGCGCATTTGCTGTAGCTAAGCATTATATTACATATAGATTTCAGCACAGCCAGATTCGTCAAAAAAATACTACTGATGATAAAATTCTTTCGTTGGTTGGTCTGAATAATAAAGAGGCCAAGAGCGAGAATTCTAATAAAAATCCTGTCATTAATTCTACTCAGAGAGATTATATGGCAGGTGAAGTTTCTAGAGATCTTACTCATAGATATTTACTTCCTCAGATTGTTCTTGATGCATGGAATGAAGGTGCTATTCACTTCCATGACAGTGACTATTATAGCCAACATATGCATAACTGCGATTTAATAAATCTCGATGATATGTTAAAAAATGGCACTGTTATCACAGGAACTCTTATTGAACCTCCTCATAGTTTCTCCACAGCATGTAACATTGCTACTCAGATTATTGCTCAAGTAGCATCTAATCAATACGGTGGACAAAGTATTTCTTTGACTCATCTTGCTCCTTTTGTTGACATTAATAGAAAGAAAATTCGTAAAGAAGTTATTGCTGAGCATGAAGAAATTGGAGTTTCTATTTCTGATGATGAAGTTAATAGAATTACTGAGATGCGTCTGAAAAAAGAAGTTCAACGTGGTGTTCAGACTATTCAGTATCAGGTTGTCACTCTTCTTACAACCAATGGTCAAGCTCCTTTCATTACTGTTTTCATGTATCTGAATGAAGCTAGAAATGAGCAAGAGAAAAAAGATCTTGCAATGATCATTGAAGAGACTCTGAAGCAGCGTTATCAAGGTGTTAAGAATGAATGTGGCGTTTGGGTTACTCCTGCATTTCCTAAACTGGTTTATGTTCTAGAAGAAAATAATATTACAGAGGATTCTCCTTACTGGTATCTAACTGAGCTTGCTGCTAAGTGTACAGCTAAGAGAATGGTTCCTGATTATCTGTCCGAAAAGAAGATGCTCGAACTAAAAGGTGATGTATTTACTCCTATGGGATGCAGATCTTTCCTTACTCCTGATAGATTTAGCAATAAACTTGGCAATATTGCAAATGCTGGTAATTATGAACCTGGTAAGCATAAATACTATGGAAGATTTAATCAGGGTGTTGTAACTATCAATCTTCCTTATATTGCAATGCTATCTCATAGAGATATGAATAAATTCTGGGAAATTTTTGATAAGTATTTGGATATCTGTCATACTGGACTTCGTTGTCGCCATGAAAGACTTCTTGGGACACCTTCTGATGTAGCTCCTATCCTTTGGCAGTATGGAGCACTAGCACGTCTTAAGAAAGGTGAAACTATTGATAAACTTCTTTATGATGGATACTCTACTCTTTCTCTTGGATATGCAGGCCTTTACGAATGTACTGTTTATATGACTGGTAAATCTCATACAGATCCTGAAGGCGAACCTTTTGCTATTCAGGTTATGCAGCATATGAATGATAAGACTGCTGAGTGGAAAGCTGCTGAGAATATTGATTACTCGCTTTACGGAACTCCTATGGAGAGTACCACACAAACATTTGCAAAAGCTCTTAAGAAGTTCGAAATTGTACCTAATGTGAATGATCATAATTATATAACAAATTCTTACCATTGTTGTGTACGGGAGCATATGGATATCTTCAAAAAGCTTCATTTCGAATCTAAGTTTCAGGAGATGTCCCCAGGCGGAGCAATCAGCTATGGAGAGGTCCCAGACATGAAAGACAATATTGATGCTGTACTTAAAGTATTGCAATATATTTATGATACTATCATTTATGCAGAGCTTAATACTAAGAGTGATTATTGCCAGTGTTGTGGATATGATGGAGAAATTGAAATTGTAAAGGATGATAAGGGAGAACTTATTTGGAAATGCCCTAATTGTGGTAACACTGATCAGAATAAGATGAATGTCGCAAGACGTACTTGTGGGTTAAGATGAATAAAATATGGCTCACGTTAAATTGCTTAAATTGCGGGGACAATCCCATAACCTTAGTCGACTACAACGTAATCAGAAATGATAAGCGTGATAGTGGCATGAGTTTTGAACTCAACAGCTTGAAATATAGTAGAGACCATAAGAACTGACTAAGCTAGGATCAACCGAGTGTGCAAGTCACTCAGACGCAGCGAAATCTTCTATAGAAATATAGGTGAGACGTTCAACGACTATAATAGCAATAAGTTTAGTATTTTACTAAATGATAAGGTATAGTCTACTCCCGTACTTAAATATCGGGAAACCGAGGGTAGAAAGGATATTGGAACTCAATTCTGGAATCAGGGACGTACTGAAGAGATTAAGGATAGAGTTCTTCATTTGTAATTTTCAAAAGTTTTAATTTAAGAGGAGTGGAAACTTAATCCACTCCTCTTTTATTTATTTGGAGGAAATATTATGAATTATTGTAAGATTAAACAATGTGATATTGCTGATGGATTGGGAGTTAGAGTATCTTTATTTGTTTCTGGCTGCACTAATCACTGCAAAGGATGTTTTCAACCTGAGACATGGGATTTCAATTATGGTTGGGAATTTGATAAGAGCACTGAAGATACTGTAATTAGATCTCTTAAACAGAATTATGTAAATGGACTTACTCTATTAGGAGGAGATCCATTTGAACCTAAGAATCAATATCCGTTATATCAGTTTCTTCTTAGAGTAAAGAAAGAAGTTCCTGATAAAGATATCTGGGCATATACAGGATTTAGATTTGAAGATATTCTTGATCCTACTGCATATCCTCATACTAATTGTTCTGAAAAATATATGAATCTTATTGATGTTCTTGTAGATGGTCCTTATGAAGAAGAGTTACATTCTCCTGCACTTAAGTTTAGAGGATCTTCTAATCAGAGAATTATTGATGTAAAGAAATCTATCGAGTCTAATCAAATCATTTTGGTACCGATTATTGATAGAGAATATAATCCTAGCCTTTAAAAATCTATTACTGAAGATACATCTATATACCATATAAAATAAATTTGGAGGTAAATATTATGGATTTCACTAGTGCTTTTGTTTCTATGCAGCAGGGTCATAAAGTAACTCGTACCACTTGGAAAGGTTATTGGTGCATTCTGAATGGCGAGATCATTATGGTTACTAAAGATGGTAAAGCTGTTAATCTTCGTGAATCTCCTGACATGATGTATACCATTTCTAATATGCTCTGTGACGACTGGGGCGTATGTGATGATCGGGTGGTATCTATGATGCCTGGAGAATCTGCTACTACAGCATCTAAGATTGATCCGAAGAATATTCGTAGTGATGCTAAAGTAAATAAGCATGAAGAGCAGAAGAAGAAACCTGAATACACTTATAATATCAAGAAGCCTGATATTAATAACGATAAAGATACTTCTAAGGATGAGACTAAGTCTACTTCATATTCTGCATCCAAAAAGAATAAATACAATGCATACTGCAATGCAATTGTAGTAGATAATGAAGGCAAGGTTCACAAGATCACTCTGGACAATATTCCTGAGTTGAAACAGTTTGTCAAAGATGATGACACTCTTAAGAGACTTATTAACTGGCTGATGTAAAAAATAAAGAGAGGTATTAATAATGGGACTACTTGCAGATCGTTTTAGAGCTCAAATGGCAAAGACAAAAGACCCTAGAATGGAAGAAGCAAATGCAGACGTGCTATACCCCACAGGGTTTCTTCCGTTCGACTTTCTAAATGGATATCGAGTTCATGTAAAGTCCGAAACTGAGGACTTCTGGTATAATTCTGTAGGAATTGTCGATGGCTCGTCAGTAAGTTTCGCTGGGCGCTCGGGATCGGGGAAAACCACGGCGGCTATTCAGATGGCTGCTAATATTGTTAGACCTTTTCCTGAGGCTACTATCTTCTTTGATGATATTGAAGGTGGATCTAATGCTACTCGTAGAGAGCTTCTGACACACTTTACTCCTGAGGAAGCTGAACAAAGAATCATTTATAGAAATACTGCAGTATCTGCAGAAAACTTCTATAAGAGAATTGCTTCTATTTATGAGATTAAAATGAATAATAGAGCAGACTTTGAATACGATACAGGTAAGCTAGATTCTAGAGGAAATAAGATTTATAAGCTTATTCCTACTGTATATATTCTTGATTCTTTGGCTATGCTTACTCCTGAGAAGTTGACTGAAGAAGAAGAACTTAGTGGACAGATGTCTACTACTGCTACAGCTAAGACTAATACTGCAGTATTTAAAAGAATCGTTCCTAAGTTGAAAGCTGCTAATATTATTCTATTTACTATCAATCATATCAATGATAAGATTGAAGTAAATGCTTTTACTCACACTAAGTCTCAGGTTAGTTTCTTGAAACCTGGTGAAACTCTTCCTGGTGGTAAAGCAGCATTGTATCTGGCAAATAACTTGATTCGTGTAGATGATGGTGCTAAGTTGAAAGAAACTGATGGTCTTGGAATTAATGGTAAGATTGTTGATTTTGAGATCATTAAGTCTCGTACCAATGCTGCTGGTAGATCTGTTCCTATGGTATTTGATTTTACCAATGGTTTTGATGACATTCTTTCATTGTTTATGTTCCTAAAGTCCACTGGTGCTATTATTACTGGTGCTACTTGCTATCTTCGTGGACATGAAGATATGAAGTTTAGGCAGAGAGATTTTAAGAATAAACTGTTTAATGATCCTGAATTTGCTAAAGCATTTAATAAAGTTGCTAGAGCAGAATTGGAAACTCTATTGGGTAATCCTGAGGTTGAGGAACAGAAAAATATTACTCAACCTAATCAGAATATCATTAATAGTATTCTTGGATTGTAATAGGAGAATAGATAAATGAAAGAAATTCTTAATAATAATACACTTAGTGTAATGATCTTTCTATACTGTGTATTATTTATCGGAGCAATATTGTGTATCATTAAAGATAATATTGTAAATGATAAAAAAGGTTTAAATCCTCAGATTGCAATGATTGTATCACTTGGAGTATTTTCAATTGGTGTATTGACTGTTGTCTGCAGATGTATTTATTTATTCTCTTCTTTCATCATTACTAAGATTCTTACCAAAATGATTCGTAGTGATATGCTTTGGACAATTGTTGGAGCTATTGTAATTGGTGTAGCTACAACAATTTACTGGCTTATTAAAATCGATGATCTTTCTGATAATAATCCTAATGAAGAAAGTGATCAGACTTATGAATCAGATAAGAATGATGAGATTGAACCACATGAAGAAGCAGCTGTAGAAACTGTTGACGCTGTACCTGAAGAGCATACTAATATTTAAAGCAAAAAACTGGTCTAGAGAGAAATCTCTAGACCTTTTATTTTTATTTATGGAGGATATTTTATATGGGCAGAATGTATAATATCCAAAGTGGAGATATCTTTGGAAGACTAGTTGTTATTGGAAAAGCAGCAGATTTCATAGATCCGAAAAGTAAAAAGCATATGACACAGTATCTATGCCAATGTAGTTGCCCTGAAAGAAATACTGTAATTGTAAAAGCTAAGAATCTTGTAGGAAACATTACTAGATCATGTGGATGCTTAAGACGAGAAACTACTGCTGCTAAATTTAATAATAAACCTATAGAAAATTATCCTCCTTGTGGATATTATGTAAATGAAGTAATCTATGCATATCATTATATGATTTATGAAGCTACAAGAGCTCCAGAAACTAAGCACTTTAATATTCCTGTATATGGAGAATGGATTAATTCTAAAACTGGAATAAAAGCATTTTATGATGATATGTCTCCTACATATGAATTAGGATGTAAAATTGGTAGAATTAATGACTCTCTTGGGTATAGACCTGATAACTGTATTTGGGTAGAAAAGAGTATAAAACAATTCGATAGAATAAATGATATGGTAATTAGATATGAAGAATCTTCATATATGGTATCTGAATGGAATAGAGCAATGGGATATGAAAAGAATACCATAAGAGATAGAATTATAGATGGATATTCCTATGAAGATGCTATATCTGGAACTTATGATGATAGAGATTTTGATTATGTAAATGCTATATTTTTTATGGACAAATATGGAAGACCAATAAATAATGAATATGCTAAATATATGATATTCTAAAAATAATAAGAGATAGATATTATAAATATGATTAGAGATTGATATTATTTCTAATTTATTATTAAAGGAGTGAAATATATGAGTAGACTAATTGATTTAACTGGACAAAGATTTGGTAGACTCTATGTATTGGGTAGAGATGAAAATCATTTTGGCCATCCTTATAGAAGAGAGGCATTCTGGTGGTGTCAATGCAGTTGCCCAGAACATACAACAATTTCTGTTTGCGGTACTGCTCTTAGATCTGGTCATACTACATCTTGCGGATGCTACCAAAGAGAAAATAATCATAGACTAGTTACTCATAAAAGAGTATATAAGAAAGGACTTAGTAAAGAATATCCTGAGCTTCTTAAATATTGGGAAAGGTTGATGAAATTTAAGAAAGATTTACTCTGTGATAGATGGAAAGATGAAGAAAATGGTGTATATAATTTCATAGATGATATGAAAAATACTCATTTTAAGAGAGCAAGAATTCACAGAAAAGATCCACTTCTACCTTATAGTAAGGAAAATTGTTTCTGGGATTCAAGAAATTATATTGTAGATCTTCCATTAAAAAATAAGGAGTTGTAAAATGTGTCTATTGGTTCTGTAATTCAACCTGGAGATAAGTATAATCATCTAACAGTACTTGAGAGAGTAGAAGATAGGAAATTTCCTAATGGAGAAAAGAAACCAACTTTTCTCTGTGAGTGTGACTGTCCTGAAAGAAATAGAATAGTAGTCATTGGAGAATATCTTAGAAATGGACATACCAAATCTTGTGGTTGTCTATTGAAAGAAGTTCAAAGTCATGTTGGAGATATGACTAGAACTCATGGATTATCTAAAACTAAAGAGGCAATAGTTTATTATCATCTTACAAGTAGGCATCCAGATGAACTATGTGAAAGATGGGCAAAAGATAATCCTAATGGAATGGTAAATTTCTATAATGATATGCACATCTCTTATAAACCCGGAAGTAGGCTCGCTAAGAAATATCCTACTGAAAATTATGGCCCCAAGAACTGTTATTGGCTATAAATTTTATAAAAGGAGATAAACAAATGGCAAGTAACTTTGTAGATCAGGTTAGAGAGGCAGCCAGCTATTTAAGTTCGCCAGAACAGATGCTAGGAAAAGGTCTAAATATTCCTAATAATGCTACTAATAGTGGTGGACGAAAGATTATGGGTAACACCCATCAGTCTCATTCTCTAGTTCTTACTCGTGGAGAGATTCCATATGTAGCAACTGGCTATGAAAATAGATTTGGTGAAAGATCTTCTTCTATCATTCAGATGGATGATGATTATGAAGTAATCGCTAAGATTTCTAAATTTTCATATGCTCCTAACCATCACTATTATCTCATTCTCAGAAGTCTTTCTAAGAATGAATTAACTGTAGTAGAACGTATTTCCTATAAATATGTAACAGAAGTTTATGGCTATCTTCATAATAATGCCATTATGGATAATTATAGTAACCCTGGTACTATTATTCATAAAGGCGATATTATTAGAAGATCCACTGGTTTTGATCAGTATGGCAATAAGACTAGTGGACGTAATATCAATGTTGCATATATGGCACTAGATAATAATATGGAAGACTCTGTTGTTATTTCTAGTAGATGCAGTGATCTTCTGTCTGCTCCTTTACTTCGTACTGTAAAGATCATTATTAATGAAAATGATATTCCTCTGAATATCTATGGCAATGATGATATGTATAAGGTATATCCTGATATTGGTGAAGATGTCAAAGATGGCATCCTTATGGCATATAGAAGAGATAAAAAGGAAGAAGCAATCTATACTCAGTCTGTTAAGAGATTGCAAGAGATTATGATGTCTGATGATAAGATTACCATTAAAGGTAAGGTCATTGATATTAATATCTATTGTAATAATCCTGAGTATATTAAGACCAATGCATATAATCAGCAGTTCCTTGCATATTATGAAGATAGGCAAAGAATGAATCAGGAGATTGTAAATGTAGTTGGTACATTTGCAACTCAAGGATATAGTCTCAGCTATGACTTGAATAAAATGTTCTATACTGCTAAAGCTGAACTTGAAGGTAAAAAGTTTATTGATAAAAAGCAATTTAGCAATATTACTATTGAATTTGTAGTAATGGAAAATCGTAAGCTTGGTGTTGGAGATAAAGTTTCTGATAGATATGGCGGAAAGGGTGTTGTTTCTAAGATCGTTGATACTGAATTAATGCCTAAAATGTATAATGGCCAGCCTATTGATATGATCAAGAATTCTTCTACGATGTATAACCGAGAGAATGCTGGTCAGATCTTTGAGCATGAGATCAATTATATTTCTATGAATATCTTAGACAGAATTAGAGAAGGCAATATGAATCTTCAAGATGCATTTGATGACATTTTGAAATTCTTGAGTCTTCAGTCTCCGCAACAGTGTCAAGATATGAGCACCTATATCAATTCTTTGGATTATAGACAGCAGAATGCTTTTCTTGAGAGCATTCTGAACAAGACTTGTATCAATGTATCGAATAATCCCATTTCTGAAACTATGAATATCGATAAATTGATTACTCTCTATAAAGCTTTTCCTTGGATTGATGAAAAGAGAATCTTGGTTCCTATTGTAGATTCTCGTGGCAATTATAGATTCATTCCTACCAGAAGACCTATGATTGCTGCTCCTCAGTATGTCATTCGTCTGAAGCAGTTTGCTGAAGAGAAATTCTCTGCTGCTAGTTTGTCTTCTACTAACCTTAAAAATGAGAATGCAAAGAGTAAAGCTTCTAAGAATTATAGAGAGCCTAACTCTAATACTCCTATTAAACTGGGTCAGATGGAATCCGGTGACCTGGATCATATGGGAACAGAATATGTTGTTATCAACCTTTTGCTGCATTCTCTGTCTCCTCATGCAAGACGTTTAGTTGAGCAGATTGCTATTAATGATCCTTACAATGTCAATGTTCAAATTGATACCACATCTAAGAATAGATCTGCAGAAATCCTTAATGCAAGATTGAAGATTATGGGATATAAGATTACTTTCTCTAAGAAAAGAAAGATTAAGAGATATCCTATGATGCAAAATGCAGTAGAATTCCTTGGTAATCCTAATGGAATGACTCCTGCTATTGAATTCATGGATGAAGGATATGATTTTGATCATTGGTATAAGACTGTAGACGAAATTAAGAAGATCAGTAGTATGCTAGGATTTACTATTGATGCTGTATCTTTCTCTGATGATATAGAAGATGTGCAACCTGTTTATCCTAAAGATGATATTACTGAAGAATAACTAAAAAACTGGTCTAGAGAGAAATCTCTAGACCTTTTATTTTTAAAAATGAAATTATTAAGATATTATAATAGTGATAGAAAGGAGAAAATGGTTTATAATTATTGGTTCAACTTCGAAATATAGACAAGAAGAGAAAGGAGAAACATAAATGAATGCAGCAATCCAAAATGTTCTTAACGGATTAAGAAATGGAAATATGTCTATTGCATATGAGTATAAAGAGTATTTAAATGACGTAGCTATGACTCTTTATAATAAGCCTCAACTCAGTGCAGAAGATATTGATGATCTTAAAGGTATTATTACTATTTGTAATATTACCTATAATGATACTGATAAAGAGTTGCTTCCTATTGAAGATGGATTTTATGATTTACTTCTTGAGAAGTATAAAACATATGATCCAAACTTTCAAGTTGGCGCAGAAGTAATTAATTTTAAAGCATCTACAGGAACTAATAAAGTATTTGTAGAGCAACAAATGACTCAAGCGATATCTTTTATAGATCCAGTTGATGAAAATGATTGCTTCTTTAAAGATGATCTTCTGATTCCATATAATCAGTATATTGATCATAGAGATTTTGAAAACGTATCCAATCCAGTAACTGCAGAAATGATATCTAAAAGATATCATGATACTCAGCATAATCATCCTGAACTTGTTGGCACTCTTGATAAATGCAAATTTGTATTAGATAAAGATGCTGCTGAAAGAGGAGTTCTTGATGATTCTAATGTAAAGACAGTGGAAAGAGATTTCTTTCAGGATCATCTGAAGAGAGGAATCATTCGGCCAAATGAGAAATTTGATATTATACTTGAATTAAAGTATGATGGAATTTCTGTAGAAGCTGATTGTACAGATGAAGTTGTTTCTGCAAGATCTCGTGGCGATACTGGTGTTGGACGAGCATCTGATTTGACTCCTATTCTTAAGGGATATAAATTCCCCCATAGAAAAAAAGATGCTCCTATGGTTGGAGTTAAATTTGAAGCAATCATTACTCAGTATGATCTGCCTTATTTCAATGCCGCTAAAGGATATGAATATAAGAATTGTAGATCTGCTATTGTTGGATTGTTTGCTTCTGGAGATGCTTGGAAGTATAGAGATTTCATTACTCTAGTCCCTCTAGCAGTAGAACAAAAAGTCTATCATGATGTATGCCATTCTGATAGACTTGAGGAGATCTATTTCTTAAATCACGACTTTGTGTCTAAAGGGTGTCCACTTAGATTCTCTATGGGATCTGGTAATTATATTGAGAATCTTGTTTGGATTAATATCTTTACAAAGAATGCTGAAATGTTGAGAAATCAAATTCCATTCATGTATGATGGTATTGTAGTCTCTTATAGAGATGAAAATATTCGTCAGAAACTTGGAAGAGAAAATTATATCAATAAATATAGCATTGCTGTTAAGTTTAATCCTCTCAAGAAGCAAACTATTTTTAGAGGATACTCTTATACTGTTGGTCAAGATGGAAGTATTACTCCTATGATCCATTACGATCCTGTGGAGTTCTATGGAACTATTCATCCTAAATCTTCTGGACAATCTCTTGCTAGGTTTAATGAGCTTAAGCTTCATAAAGGTGATATGCTTGATGTTGAATATGTCAATGATGTAATGCCTTATGTATCTAAGCCATTGAATGATTGGAATATGGATAATGAAAAAGTTTCTCCTCTTGAAGTATTCCCTTCTACTTGTCCTGTATGTGGTTCTCCTGTACAGATTTCTGATTCCGGTAGGTCTGCAAGATGTTTAAATCCTGATTGTGGCGGAAGACAGCTTGCACGAATGGTTAATATGTGTGCTAAACTTGGTCTTATTGGATTTGGTGAAGCAACTATTAATCAAATCGGATGCTACCATCTTAAAGATATGATGGAATTAGTTACTGGTCCTAATTGGAATGAAGAACTGCAGAAGAGAGGATTTGGCCCTATTGAATGTGCTAATATTCATGGACAATGTATGAATCTTCTCACCCAGCCTTTGTTGGATTCTGTACTTCTTGGAGCAATTGGATTTACTGGTATTTCTACTAAGACTTGGGAGTTGATACTTCCTGAGTTGAATTATTTTAAGATCAGAGATATGTTTGGTATGCTAGATCCTTCTAAGTATTATTATAAGAGAGTCATCGAGCATATGGCAAGCATTAAAGGAATTGGCCCTACTACTGCTGATACTATTGGAAGAGAATGGGACTATTTCAAGAACGATCTTGAATATATGTTTGCTAATGGTAATATCCAGAAATATCAGAGAAGAGAAGGAAGAAAAATTAGATTTACAGGATTTAGAGATAAAGAACTGGAAGTCTATTTGAATTCTCTTGGGTTCGATGCAGACCAAGACGGTGCAGTTAATAAAGATTGTTATGCTCTACTAGTCCCTAGTGAGAATACCAATACTTCTAAGACTAGAAAAGCAGAACATTTTGGTGTTATGATTGTTACAAAGGATGACTTTGTAAATAATCTTAATAAGTATATGGAAAAGGAGTAAATATTATGGAAGAAAAGTCTTATAAGTTTATCGAGCCTGGTTCTATTAAATTCAGTGAAATGCGTAAGTTTGCTGAACTTAGCTACAATATCAATGAGCTTAAGGAATGCCTTAAGTCTGAAGGAGTAGATCTAAGAGTAAGCGAACTGGTTAGAGTTATTGAAGCAGTACTTTGTGATTCTGGCCTTGCATTTAGTGAAGATGGTCAGCCCAAATATCTGAATTGCACTCTTGGATATATCAGCATTGTAAGTCCTTTTGAGATGATTGAGGAAGACAATACTGAAGAGCAGACTAATCTTCTTCATCGGCTCACTGAGTATTATATTGATCTGGCTCAGCATTGTGGCGATGAGCCTTTCAATGTAGAAACTATCATATCTAATATCGGAATTATCTATAAAGAGGTATGCATTTTCATTAATGACCTCTTTGAGTATATTCATAATGAATATGCTAGAGATATTATTGAGCATAGATATAATAGTCTTACCCATCACTATTTTATGTTTGCTGATGACAATAACAGCAAGACTAGTGATTACTTCATCGAGCTCGATATGTTTGTAGATAGTATTATTGAAAAGCCCGTACTGCATATTACTGGCACTTGCTTTAGTGGTGAGGTTCCTAAGTCTTCTCCTGTAATGATCATTGATTCTTTCAATGATGAAGACAAGAATAAGCTAATGGCAAGATACTACAATACTGTAGAACTTGGTGCTGATGCTGCTGAGCCTGAACATGCAGAGGCAGAAATCGTTTCTGAATGATTAAAAATCGGTCTAGAGAGAAATCTCTAGACCTTTTTATTTAAAACCTAAAATCAGAAACAGCAAGATATTATAATAATGATCCACTAGTGGATATATTATATTCTGGAGGTATAAAATGAAAAAATATGATGTTTATGGTCCATAGATTATGTAAATTTTTATGCATATCGGAACTATAAATTACAGCATGGAAACATACTGGAGTACAATTTTCAATCAAAAAAGGAGATAAACTACTATGGAAAAGAAATTTAAGGAAACCCGTATCAGCGAAGAATATTCTAAGGCTCTGGCAAACCAGCATCTTCTGATTGGACCTACTCATATCTATAAGATTGCAACTGTCTTGTTCCATGGTGCAAGTATGTGCCTGTCTGCAATGAAGAATACTTCCGTTGGCAAGGCTCTTATCTTCCGTGCTGTTGATGGTAGATTCCTGGCAGGTGCTAAGGTACAGTATATTGCAAATGTCGATGATCCTAACAATCCCGCCGCAGGTCGTTGGGATTATACCTGGACTGCATATGAAGAAGATTTGAAGGATTGCGATACTGTCGATGTTGCAAACAATGCAATGATCGCTCCTTACTTCACAGCTGCTGGTATTTCTCTGTACAACATGAAGTTTGCAGATAGTGATACCTGCATCACTATGATGAATACTCTGGTTGAGTTCATCATCAACTGGCTGAAGGAGAATGTTACTGATACTGAGCCTGCTACTCTGGTTCTTGAAGGTGTCTTTAAGGGCGTAGCAGAAGTTGATCCTGATGGTTCTATCGATATTGGTATTATTCCTGATGGTGCTATGAAGGTTCTGATTAAGGACGATTCTGCAATTCAGGACGCAGCATAATCCATTATTCCTAAGCATTGGTAGTATAATTTAAAATAAGACAGTGGGCTGGGGAAGAGATTCCCCAGCCTACTGTCTTATATTATTTTGATCGGAGATACCAAAATATGGAACTGAAGACGGCTACAATTGATGGAAAAATCATGGATGTTATACAAGAAGATAGATTTAGAAGCGAATATTTGACTTATACTAATCCCAGTTTAGCCGCTTCAACAGCTGTTGAAGTAAAAGATGAAAACGGTGTAGGATATATTCTTCCATTTAGAGGAAAGACTGACGAGCAGCCTGGAATTTATCAAGATGGGTGTATATATTTTACTAAGTTTCCTACTCATGAAGAAGAATCTAAATATAGATCTGATAGTGTCAATTCTGTAGATTTTAGTGATGTTAATAATATCACTGACTTTCTAGATAGAAATAAACAGATCAGAGATATGGAAACAACTATTCTTACGGATAGTGATTCTGTCTTTACTCCTCCTATGAATCAAGATGATAGTCCTGAGATGAGAGCTTTTAAACAGGCTATTGCATCTAAGCATATGGATATAAACAAATATGCTCCTAGATTTGGAGACAATTATCTGAACGATAAGCGTATTCTCAAAACTAGTTCTATTACAATGAATAAACTAGTAGCTATGAGTGAAAGACTTGATATTGAAGTTGAGCTTACACTTCGTAATGCTAGTGACAATGTTCCTAATCCTATGGATAAGCCTATCACTGTAATTCTTACTGGAAACACTGATTCTGATTAAGGAGGAGTATAGTTAAATGGATTTTTCACAATATTCAACCCAATATGGAAGTCTTCAAACTCCGCAAAACATTAATCCATATACAGCAAATGGTATGGATTCAATGATGCATGCTCCTACAGAAAATCCAAATGTCGATAAATTTCTTCATGATTTTAATGATAGTCATAGAGAGAGATTTAATGATTTTTGGTTTACCAGAAATGATGATGATATTATCGAAGGCATGAAACAGGTTATTCTGTCATGTGAGCGAGATAAATATTTCATCATTAAAGTTATTGGCTTTGAAGTGATTAAAGATTATGAAGAAATTCAGAAGATCCTTTATCACTACTATTCTATGAAGACTAAGAATGGTAAGAAAGTCAGTAATGAATATGATTATATCAATCTTAGAGATTCTGATGTAATGCTACTCAAGGTAAGATACTATATCAAGTTGAATATTCCTGAAAGTAAAATTAGATTGGATCCTAAGACTGGTGAACTGGAAAAGTCTGAAGGAGAACTGGAGGTACTTATTGCATTACCGATCTATGTCAATAAGTATTATTTCAGAATCCTTGGCAACTATTATAATCCTATTTTCCAAATTGTTGATGGTAGTACTTACAATAACTCCACATCTAATAGTCGTGTACAGAGTATCACTCTGAAAACTCAATTCATGCCTATTAAAGTATATAAGGAATTATATGATATTCCTGATATTGTGGATTGTAGCTATCATCGTTGTGTCTTGTTCACCTCTTATGTCTTCAATAAGAAAACAGATACAATTAAATTCATTTTAGGAAGATATGGATTGCTGGGTGCTATGGAAATGTTGGAGCTTGAAGGGATCTATGTGTCTCCTGCATCTTGTCCTCCTATGGATCCTGAGATCTTCTATAATTTCGAAGATCCTCATAAGAAGATTGTAGTATCTGTAGTAAAAGGATTGTTTGATAAAGATAATGTCACTCAATCTTTTGTGTATACAGTACTCAAGTCTGTGAAGAAACTCGAAAAGTATGATGATTTGTATGATCCGAGATATTGGAATAAAATCTTAGGTGCAGATTTCCAATCTGCTACTTTGGATAAAGGTATTCCTGTTCTTGATTCTTTGGAATCTATTTATGATCTACGTACTAAACAATCTATCAGACTTCCTAAAGAAGATAAAGAAGATTCTTATTGTATTCTTAGATGGATGATGAGAGAATTCTCTTTTCTAAAAGCTAGAGACAATATGGATATTTCCACAAAACATCCTAGAATGGCAGATGAGTATCTTCCTGCTATTTATGCAATGAAGATTTCTCGTGGCCTTTATAGAATTTCTGATAAAGGCAAAAATGTTACTTTTAAAGATGTAGTAAGAGTGCTTGATACACCTCCTAACTATATCTTGAAGAATATCAATGCTGCTAACCTTGTTGATTATGTAGATCTGGTTAATGATAACGATGCTGAACTTGCAATCTCTTATACCTATAAGGGTGTATCTGGTCTTGGTGATCAAGGTTCTGGTACTGCAGTTCCTATTGTTTATCGTTTCGTGCATCCTAGCCAGCTCGGTAGAGTTGATCTCGATGCTTCCTCTTCTTCTGATCCTGGCCTGTCTGGATTGATTTGTCCTATGGCTAAGATCAATAATGGATCGTTTACTGATTATAACGAACCTAATGGATGGAAGAAATTCTATATCGAAACATTGTCGGAACTCAAGACTATGCATAATATGCAACAGGCTATCGATCTTAAGAAAAGATGTGGTCTGGAATATGATTATGTAAAAGAAGATATGGTTAGAGAAACTATTGAATCTTATCAGAGACTTATTCCTGCAATTATTGATATTGAAGGCAAGAAAGATTATACTCTTGGAGTTATTATGCCTGATACTACTGTTGTATCTGGTGATGACGATGGAGTCGGTGAAGTTTCAACTGGTGTAGAAACTCCTCCTTCTGATGACTAATAATTAATTTATAGACTTTAGAAGGAGGTCTTTTATTATGGGTGCTAATATCGAAAAAACCAAAGATACTTTTGTTTATTTCCTGTATTCTGAACAGCAGATTTCTGAAAGATCTGCTATTGAGAAAACAATGTCAAGAGTATTTTCTCCTGGTACTGTAATTATCAATGGTAGAAAGAAAATCTTTTCAGAGATTTCTAAGAAGTCATCTAATAGGTATCCTGATTGTAAAGTAGTTGCATCTGGATATAAGTCTCAGCTTGTTTATACTATGCCTAGTGCAAGATAATTCTAAAAGGAGGTTCATTCATGGCTCATACTTTTGAAGTTATATCATCTGTCTGCGTTCAGCTTAATAGCCTATCCAAAGAGTATATGGGAAATAGTAAAGCCAGAACCATGTCTAAGATCATGGATTCTCTATGCATCTCTGTAGGAAGATCTATTTCTACTATCGATGATATTATCATTGATAAAGAAAAAGATGCTTATGTAGATAAAGGTATCTTTGCTAATAATGGAGATAAGTTTCATCCTGTATACGTTCTTTCCATTAAGAATATTAAGAAACCTTTTATCGACACAATCACAACCACTGCAAGAACTAATGATAATAACTTAGTAGTTGGCACTGTTATTGGTGTTCCATATATGATCTTTGATGAAAATACGAGCTTTAATGATGTTTGCAAGATTATTAAAGATATGTATTTCCAGATTGTCGATATGGATCGTAACATGTCCTTTAATGCAAATTTTGCATTAATTAATTTTAGCAGTGGAACTAGCAAAGTAAGAATTCCGACTTACGATCTTTCTATGATGCTAGCAACTGTCTGTTGTATGTATATCAATATCAAATCTTGGTTTGGTAACTCTGATGAACCTGATTTTAGAGTTCCTCCTAAAGATATGATTGATGCATTAGACACTAAGTTGTCTGATGATAAGATCAAAGGTTTGATTAATACTATCAACAGACATGCTTCTGGCGTTAACGATATCAGAGACTCTCTAGTTTCTGGTAGTATTGTCCGTGACTTCTTATAATTAATATAAACGTATAGTAGATTTCATGTCTACTATACGTTTTATTTTTTTATTATGGAAAATAATTTAAAATCTACCTCTGGCATATCTGCATTCTTTAATGGATATAAGATGTGTGTTTCATATAATGATAACACATGTCCATATTGTGGACAAAGAATTTTAAGATATGAAGATCAACCATTCTATGGAAACCATATTAAGATTAGATATATCTGTAGAAACTGTGGATTCATTTGCCCTGTAGGATATCCTAATCTTAAAGATGCAAAACCAGTATACGATTCTACTGTAAATAATTTTATTGATAATTTTGGATCTACGATCCAGGATAGAATTAAAGATATTATAGTAGGAGGAATTGAAATTTAACAATATCACTTTATTATAAATGCATTGGGAGAATTTCAATAAAAATCTAAAAAGCAAAACATAGGGTTTCTTTGCTTGTTCTGCATTTTCATTGAGTTTGTGATTACGGTTTCATACTTCTCATAATATAAACCTCCTTTTATGAATAAAAATAATCAGTTCAGCTTATTTCTTATTCCTAAGGATTTGGACCTTTCTTTTTTCGTTTTCGACCTCTCTTAAATCTTATCCACTATGTGGTCTTTTGATCTTTTTCTCGCAGTTTTCTTATTCATGATTTTTATACACGATAAGGATAAGTAATTCTTCTAATGCATTAAAAGATGGGTAGAGGCGGTATCTCTACCCATCTATTTTATTTTTCAATTAGATATTATAATATTGAATAGATAGAGATACTATCTATAAATATTTGTCTAAAAAGAAAGGAAATTTATTATGTTGAAAGTTAATGGAATCGAAATTACCATTTATACCAATGGACGTGATGTGAACACTTATGTGGCAACCTATATCCATCAGCAGTTGAGAGGTAATCCCAATTATATTGATAGCAATATTGTCCTTAATATGGATCAGGATGATAAGACTATTATCTATCTTGATCTTGATCATATGGATAAAAAGCATATTCCTAATATTGCCATTGATTGGAATGGCATTGAAAGGATCAAGATCGATAATCTTGATGGCGCTACTAAAAACAGAATTGCAAAAAGCATCGAAGAATATTGTTATCAATATCCTAATATTGGCAACTTTGATATGTTGATCAATGATCTTCATCCTAATCAACTCATCGTTGTTGGTAATGAACCTCATATCGTGTTTAATCTTCACGATTGGATTATTGATAACGATAAGAAAAATAAAAAGGAGAACTAAAAATGGGTAAGAAGCATTTTACTATTGTTGTGCACTCTATTGAGCACAAGATTCCTAAGACTACTTATGAAGTAGACGCTTTCAGTGCCGATAGAGCTATTGAAACTGTAGGTAAGAAGGTTAAAGCAAAATTTAAGACTTTTATCGGAGATACTAACTATACTGTTGATCAGATCTCTGATGAGGGTGAATCTACAAGAAGAGTATTTGAAGTTAATCACTTCTAATAAATAAGGTGGGAGGGTTAAATAACACCCTCCCACTTTTTATTTTTAATAATTTTGAAACCCATTTATAAAAGGAGTGTAGATCTATGAGTATTGATGTTTATAATATATCTCCAGAAGAATTGAATGAAATGCTTCAAGATATAAGGGAAACAAATAGAAAGGTATGTAAAAATCCTCAGATCTTTAGTCAGTATGATGATTATAGCTCAGAAACTGTAGAATTTGAAGATCTTGATCTCTCAAATATAGAAAAGGAGAATAAGAAAGAATGAGAATAGTTTATTTTAGATTAAAAGGATATATCAAAGTCTTAAATGGCATGGGGCTCGATGAGATTTCAATTAATATGTCAGATTTTAAGAATCGTATTGTTCTTATTCAAGGTGAGAATGGATGTGCTAAATCTACTATTATTGATGCTATGAGTCCTAATGTAGATACTAGCGATTCTTATAGAACAGATGTTTTCATTGATGAAAACGGTAATAGACAGATTATAGAGTATCCTGCAGAAAAAGAGATTCATTATATATACAATGGTCAAAATGGATCTCAGGATTATTATAAGATTCTTATAGTGTCCGGAGTTGATGGTTCTAGAACTAAGAGATTAGTTACTAAAGCATATATTTCTAAGAATGGTCAAGAACTCAACCCAAATGGAAATATATCTTCTTTTAAAGAGATCAGAGATTCTATGATGGGTATAGATCCTATATATTTGGATTTATCTTCTATTTCTTCTGAGCATCGAGGAATAGTAGATATGATGCCTTCTGATAGAAGAAAATATATGGCTGCATATATTGGATCTCTTGACACATATAATGAAATCTTTAAACAGATTTCTAAAAAAGCAAATTCTCTTAAGTCTTATATGAATACTATCAATGCTAAACTTAGTGAATTTGGTAATGAGAATGAATTAAGACTTAAACTTGCTCAATTAAATGATCAGAAAAAGAAGCTTAATTCTGATAGAGATAAATTGATCAAAGATCTTTCTGAAGCGGAGACTACAGTAAGATTAATTGATCCTGATAATAAAATGCAGGATCTATATCAATCTATTTCGGATAGATTAGGAACCATTGTTTCTAGTTTAAAGCAAATTGATGATAATCTAATGCAAGAATACACGAAACTTAAAATATCTCCTGAAAATCAGAATATTGGATATATTACTAGTTTCAAAGCAGATACAGAAAGACAACTTGATTTTCATAAGAAGTCTCTTGATGAAAAGAAAACTAGAATTTCTGTATTAATGGCCCTTAATGAATCTACTGCAAATACTATTAATCAAGATAAGAATACCTATGCAGGTATTGAATCTAATATGATTCAGAATAATCTTGCATCATCTATTGAAGATATCACTAATCGTATTGAATCATATAGTGGATATATTTCAGATGATGATATGGGAATCTTGGATAGTGTATCTATGATAGATTTGGATGAGCTTAAGAAGGCATTAGATAATTTCCTTAATATCTTAGGAGTGATTCAAGATGCTGGAGGAGAAAGTGAGATTTGTACTAGTATTGATCTCTATAGCCAATATGATCATAGGTCTATTAATAGAGTACAAAAATGGATTCAAGAAAAACGAGATGAAATTACTGTGCGCTCTATGGATGTCAACAATCTTTCTGATCAATGTAGGAAAATGAGAGATGATCTTAAAGAGATTAATGAGATGGCTCAAACTAGACCTTCTGAATGCACTATTGATACTTGTCCTTATATTGCAAAATATATTGCTAATAAGGATAAAGTATCTCAAGAGCAAATTGATGATCTAATTGGTAAGATATCAGTTCTAGAATCTCAGAATAATCTTGATAAGGTTCAGATAATCTCTTTGGAGAAACAAGGAAATATTCTTCAGCTATTAGATGAAGCGATGATTCAGATTAAGAGTTGCATGGGTACTATTAGAAAGATTAGATCTCTTGATGATATTTTCTCTGATAATAAAATTTATAATTTGATTAAAAATCATTATGCTTTCACAGAGTTTAATATTGTTGGAGATCTAATTGAAAAAGCCAATATCTATGTGGTCCTTAAAAGCTTGCTTGATCAGAGAAAATCAATAGAAGCAGATTATAAGATCTATCAGAATAACAAATCTATGATGGATAAGCTTAATGCTTCTATTGAAGAAAATGAAAAACTATATAAAGAAAGAGAAAGTGAATTAAAAGAATTAAATAAAAATTGTACTTTTATATCTGGTCTTATTGATACTCTAGAGTCACAGATTGCTATTGCCAATTCTATGATAGAATTATTGCAATCTAAAAATCAAATGGATCAAGATAAAAACTCTCTTAAGCAAGAATTTGATTCTGTAAAAGATAGAATTAAAACAGTAAAAGAGAAAGTAGATTCTTTAAATACTATTAAAAATAGTATTACAATAATCGAAGATAATCTTGGTCCTATTAATGATACTATTAATGGATTGAATTATTCTTTAAGTAGTATCGTTGATTATCAACGAGAATATGCAGATAGTGCAGACAGATATGATAAGATATCATTTATTAGAAATGCATGTAATCCTGGAAATGGTTTAGGCATTCAATCTGAATATATCAAGAGATATATGAATGATGTGATTATTGACTGCAACCAGATGCTAGGATATATGTTTAATGGATCTATAAGACTTGAAGTTCCAGTAATTAATGAGAAACAATTCTCTATTCCTTTTATTGGTCCTAATGGAATTGTAGTACCTGATATTTCTAATGGATCTACTGCACAGAAATGTATGATTGGTCTAGTATTCTCTTGTGTTGCTATGATGAAGAGTAGTACAACTTATAATATTCCTAGATTTGATGAAATAGATGGCGGTCTAGATCAACAGAATAGAGTAATGTTTATCAATGTACTAAATTCTATATTAAACTTCATGGGAAGTGAGCAGTGTATTATTTGCTCTCATAATATGGAATTTGATACTCAGTCTACTACAAGAATTATATGTTCTCATACAGGTATTAGAATCGAGCAATAAAAATAGGGTAGAGGAATAAATCCTCTACCCTATTATTTTTTAATAAAAATGCAGATTCAATTAGATATTATAAATATGAAACAAAGGTAACGGGAATACTAAAGTTTCAATAATTTATAGAAGGAAAGTGATAAAAGAAATATAAAATATTTTGGAAAAATTCTTTTAAAGATAAAAAATGAAAATTAAAAACAATAAAAGGAATGCGTAGCATTCAGAAAGGTATCAATTATGTTTACAACTAATCAATTTAATATCTCTGATCTTTATAAAATCACTGCCGTCAAGAGTCATAATAAAGATCATACTACTATTATCACCTGTGAGCAGATCGCTGATGGAGTACCTGAGATTATCAGGAAGATGGCTCCTACACGAGTTCATACTATTCCAGATATCAAACCTAAAACAATCATTGATAAAATCAATAATATATGCAAAGGTTATGATAAACAGCTCAAGGCAATCAATCTACAATGCTGTGGATCTTAATTGAATCTGCATTATAAGTAAGTAATAGGAGTAGAGATTTATTCTCTACTCCTATTACTTTTTATTAAAATTTCAATTAGATATTATAATACCGAGAGTAATGGATAATTATTCTCAATATCTAAAATTTTGGAGGATATAGAAAATGAAAATTCGCGTGAAGTTCAATCGTTACGGTAGTGAGGTATTTGGAGATTTTTCCATCAACTACTGTGTCAATTTTTCTGTCTACAGAAATAGTGTCTTGAATAGCTATTTCTGCTATCCTAATGATGTTCATCCAGGTGATGTCTTTGATATTGAACATGTCGGAGAGAAAGGAGAAAATGACTACAAGATCAATTTTGTGCGCCATGATCCTGCATATCCTAACAGATTCTTTAAGAAGCCTATCGAGCTTATTACTAATGAAGGAAGTGAAAATAATAAATGAAAAAGTATTTTGCATATGTGGATGGAAGCCCACATTTGTTTAAATATGCTCCAGAAGATGGTAGAGGAGCAGTAGACTTTCCAATCAACAGTTTGATCAATCAGACTAGCCATGAATATGATGAAGATATCATGGTCGTGGCTATCATGTGGAAAGGCACTCCCGAGGATAAAATTATTGATTTTAAACAGGAGCTATTTTCTATCCATGATCCTGATCATACTGATCTTAAGATTCTCAGGATCAAAGAGTTGTTTCCTAAATACTTGATGTCTTTGACTGATTACATGATCATGCATGATTATGTACAGGATGGAGATATTATGTACTGGGATGCAACTCAGACAGTCATTGCTCAGTGTATTCATACACTGTTTGTATGGGCATGTGAATCTTATGAAGACATTGGTTGTGAGAAAGTTATTATGACCATTGGTGATACAATCTTTGATATAACCACTCAGATCAATGTCGAAGAAATGATTAGAATGTTGAGAAAGAACAATGTTCCAGAAGATAAAGTAAAGGATATTGTTCATCAGACATTGACACTCTAATACAAAAAGTGGGGAGAGGTATTTAGCCTCTCCCCATTTATTTTTTTTAGAAATTATTAAATTCTCCGTTATTAATAACAACGACTTTCTTAATAGAATTCAAGTTAGTATTTTTAGCAAGATGAGTACGAGGATCAATAGTATAATCCTCAATAACTAGATTAGAAGTAATAGGCATATTGGGAATTACTTCTCCAGTTCTAGTATTCATCCACTGGAAATACTTAGCTCCAGTTGCTTGGTCGTAAACGATGACTTCTTCAATATCAGGATTATTATCATTAAGCATTAGATTTTGCTCAGGAGTTAGATGACTCATAAAGTTATTCATTCCTGCATCAACTCCAGCTTGAATCTGAGGAGGATAATCCTGTCTAATAACACCAGTACCACCAGTTAGATTAATAGTATTAGGTAACGTATAAGAAGGAGCACCAACAGGAGCAGAAATAAATGCAGAATATGCATCCATAATTGCCTTATTATCATCAGTTTGATCAAGTGCTTTCATATCCTTATAACGACGATACTCGTTATCAATGATAGCCTTAGTAGTAGCATTACGTTCTTTAATAGCTGCAAGTTTTGTGGAAAGCGCAGAGTTCATAGCAGCACGAGTTTCATTAATATAGTGATACTTGCCCTTCATAGATCTCTGAGATTTCATATAAGCAATATCTTGAGCACAGTCCATAATAATACCATCTGCTTGAGCAATAATAGTATTGGTCATAGCATTTGTATCGCTATATTCATCAGCATATACTGTATTTTCTACTGTCTCTCTAGGAGATACTTTATTATCTTCTTGAGCAGAATCATCTGTATTCTTTTTCTTTCTAGCTTTCTTAGGTTTTGTAGAGATAATATCAGCAGTCATGGTCTTTCCATCTACAGAAATAGGTACAGAAACATTGGTTCCAATTAGACTAGAAAAATTGGGCATTGTCTGATTGCTAGTTTGTGTAACAGTTCCTAGACTAATGGCTTGGACATCATTGGGCTTTCCATCGGTAGTATAGCTTTGATGCTCATCTACCATGGTAGGTACTTTAGGGAATTCGATTGCCATAGTAAACTCTCCTTTGGTTATATATTATAAAAATGATCAATAGAGAAATCTATTAATAGAAAGTGTAAAATTTCAAAAAGTATATACGATTTGACTTAATATTAATTGGAGGTATCTAAATTATGCAAGACAATGAAAAAAGTAAAAAGAAATCTTTTATAGTAAATAATGAACAATTTGAATTATTAATCCCAGGATATCCAAAAGGTTCTGATATTACAGTTATTAATACTTCTTATATTCCTAGAAAAAAGAATGATGATGGAACGTATCAAAAGGATTATATTGTAATTCTATTTAGAGACAATATAACTGGTGGTAAAAAAGTTCATGTGATTCAAGAACCTTTGTATACTTTCTATAGAATCAAAGATGAAAGTCAAATTCCTAATTATACAATGTTCTTCATTGAGAAAGAAAAGGTAGTTCCTTATACTTGTAAATATGCAAATATTCTGAAAGCAATTGCTGAGGTTACTGGAAGAATTGATGAGTTTCTTGAAAATGTAAACAATGGTCAGTATAGTGAGAATAAAAAACTTCATACAGATCCTAGTATATTCATGTCTGATATTCAGATTGAGAATTATTATAGATTTCTGTTTAATCTATCTTACAAGAATGAAGTTTTTAAACTTACTAAGGGATTTCTAGATATTGAAACTGATATTGCATATTGTCTAAATCAGTTTCCTGAACCTGGTGAAGTTCCTATTAATGCAATAGCTTATTGCGATGAAGCTCACAATACAGTGTATCAGTTTATATTAAATGATAGAAATAATCCTTTGGTTGAAGAGTATATGCATTATACTGATAGACCTGGGTTCCAGAAAGAATTGTATGATTTCGTTGTAAATGCTGTAGGTGGATATAAGAAAGCTGTTAAATTCGGAGTAGATAAGATGGAATATAAACTTATCTTCTTTGATGACGAATATGAGCTTATTAAAACAGCATTTAAAATCATCAAAGCTACAGTTCCAGATTTTATTGAAGTCTGGAATATGGCATTCGACTTGAATTATATTATAGAGAGAATTAAAGTTCTTGGCCATGATGAAACTGAAACTATATGTGATGGAAGATATCCATATTCATTTTTGAAATTCTATGTAGATGAGAGAAACAAGAATAACTATGAAGAACGTGGTGATTACGTTGCCGCTTCTATGTATACTGTTTGGCTCGATCAGATGATCGAATTTGCATCTAGAAGAAAAGGTAGAGGCAGATATCAGAGTTTTAAACTGGATGCAATTGGTGAAGTTGTAGCTGGTGTTAGAAAACTAGATTATTCTCATATTACTACTGACTTAGGTAAGCTTCCATATATTGATTTTAAAACATTCTCGTTCTATAACGTAATGGATGTTATTGTTCAGAAATGTATTGAAGCTAGTACTAATGACCTTGAATATGTGTTTACTAAATGTCTAGTCAATAATACTAACTATGCGAAATGCCATAGACAGTCTGTATATCTTGCAAATCGATTCTGTAAAGACTTTTATGAATATGGATATGTAATCGGTAATAATAAAAATCTTTGGAATGAAAAGCCTACTACAAAATTTCCTGGAGCTATGGTTGGTGATCCAACTCATAATGCAGATAGTGTAATGCTTCACATTAATGGTAGGCCAACTCAGTTGTCAAATAATGCTGTTGATTTCGATTAACTAAGTAGTCGCATCTTTATAGGAATATAGAGATGAAAACTTTATTGCAAAAGCTGGAAAAGGCTAAAGCTCTTCTGCCATTAGAAATAATGGAATCGAAAGATAGAAATAAGTGAAGAGATGGACCAAGGTGAAATAAAAGCTATATATTGAATAAGAGATAAATATATAGTCCTAAAGTCTATTAACAATGTCTAATCAGCACCTAGATAATTCTAGAGTTCAACGACTATTCCGAAAGGAATTAGGGCCAAGTGGTACCGAAGTATAAAGGGTCCCAATGCTTATATAAGTAATGGATTGTGATATAGTCTAGCCTCTAGGTAACACCTAGAGAAGTTCATAAGAGAACTGCAAAGATTAACGACCTTTGTGAATAAACTGCGTACTCTTCTCTTTATCCATCTATTATTCTTGAGAATAATCTTGCTCCTAATACACAGGTTGGTAGAATTATTATTGAAGATCCTGATGATCCTATGAAACCTTTCTCTCTTAATGAGCATCCTGATATGTATTCTTCTGGAGATGAAGTTGCAAAATATTCTCGAGGTGGTGAATTCCTTGAGAATATGATCTCTGGCAATATAATGGAATTCTGTAGAAGATGGATGCGACTTGGAGATATCAATCAATGTATGGATGATATTAGAGAATACTTCAAATATAATCCCTCTTATGGTAGAGGAATTGATGATGAAGGATCTAATCAGCAAGCTATATTCTTTACAAGAGATAATATGATAGATGCAGTTAATTTTGTAGAGAAAGATTATAATCTTGATACTGCAGGATTAATTTTCTATAGCAATCTTGACAACGATATAAAGAAAGATCTTTCTGAAGAAATTAAAAAAGGAGCGTTTCTGTGAGTAGTGATTTTAAAGAATTCTGTTCATATATTCAACCAATATTGAATAGCTGTTCAGGGTTTATTAAAACTGATGGTTATATGACTCATTTTCCTGGAGTTATTGTAACTATGGATGCAGATCAGACATTCTATGGAATCATTCATATACCAGTAATTTATAATCTATATTTTACTTGTATTATTAGTGATATCATGGCAATGAAGAAACCAGAAAATCAGATATTTGAAAATCTCTATTTTAGTGGAAGTAATATTAAAGGAAATACGCTATTAAGAGCTTTTGAATTATTTGATAATATTGATAGTAAAGTTAAATGTATCTATTATGAACCTGATTGCTATAATATTAATGGTTTCACAACTGTATCTGCAGTGTCAAATATTGGAAGTGTAAATGTATTTACAGCTTCTGATAGATATAGAATACCTGCTAGTAAAGCAATTACTCCATTATCTAAAGGAGATACTGCATCTCTTAAAATATATGATTATGTAGTAAATCCTATAGATCCAGGTGTAAAGACTATCAGATATTCTATGTTTAAAAAGAAATTCAAACTAGTAGTAGATGTATATTCTAACATTCTTACAATTTGAATAAAAACAGGGTAGAGGAATAAATCCTCTACCCTATTATTTTTTTTTGAAAATTACTTACTTCCAAAACATCCATATAATTTATCACGCTAAGGAGGTCAATATAAATGGCAAATGATAAAAATGCCAATCAGAGAAAGATCAATAATTCTCTAGATTTGCTAGATCGTCAGGTCAATGACCTATACAGAACTACATATTCAACAACTAATACATCTGAAGAACTTAAATCTCAGCTATCTGATAAACTAGATGATGCTATCAAGAAGTCTACACAAGAGGATGGAGATATCCAGAATCTTTCTAATACTTCTAAGATTATTATGAAGCTTATGAAGCCTGAAAATAATGGAGCTTCTAATAAGCTTAATAAATCTTTCGGTAAAGGTGTAGGAGATGATATCTCTGTTCTGTTTAACAATGCTGGTGTCCAGGCGTCTTTAATGGATACTTATGCAAAGACTAAATGGATCACTGAGCTTGATAATGAATTTGATCTAATCTGCAAATATATGCCTAAGTTACAAGCAGCTCTAGATATTAAGAGAGATGCAGTTCTTTGTTCTGATTTTTATACTAAAGAATTTCTTAATATAAGACCTAGATATGAAAATCCTACATCCTCTGCAAATGCTGCTATTTCTAGCAATATCGAAGAAATGGTTAAGAAGTATGATCTTTCCAATAGAGCAGAAAAATGGTATGACAATACTTCTAAGTATGGCGAACAATTTGTTTACTGTGTGCCTTATTCTTCAGCATTCCAAGAGCTTCTAAGGAGAAAGAATAATACTGGATACACTGCAACAATCCAGCATGAATCTACTATTTCTTCTAATAAAAATAGTAAGCCTAATGTAACTGCAAATGCTGTAGTAAATGAAGCCGGTGAGATTTCTATTAAGGTTAACTTTGATACTTCTAAGGTTATTATAGAAGCTGTAGAGAAAGAACAATATGTACGAAAAAATAGAGCTGCTGTAAATCCTAAATTTAGAGGATTGTCTGAATCTTTTATCATTACAGAATCTAATGATAAATTTGAAGATCATCTGAAAAAGAATGGTAAATCTACAGAAGTCAATTTTGATAATACAATTGGAGATACCATTGATTGGGAAGATGATAAGACAGCTGCAAATGGTCTAGTGGATCCTAATGGAACCGATTCTACTGCTAAGATTAGTCTGAATGGTGCAGTTCTTACTGATATTAAGCATGATAGAATTATTCCTATTTATATTGAGGATACAATATTTGGCGGCTATTATATTAGATATAGTGAAGATCAGGATATCGATATCAATTCTATTGATAATATCACTGGATATAATTCTGTAACTGGAATGTTTGATAACGGTCCTATTGGTGCTCAATCTTCTAATTATGATGAAGACGAAGTAAATAATAAGGATATGCTTCTAAGATCTCTAGCAGCAAATATTTCTGATAAAATTGACTCTGCATTCATTAATGCAAATGCAGATCTCAAGAAAGAGTTGTATTTGCTTCTAAAGTTTAATGATAAATATAATCAGCTTGCTCATACTCCTGATTTGGATATTGTATTTATTCCTGCAGATGATATTCATCATTTGAAGTTCAATGACGATCCTATTACTCATAGAGGAATTAGTGATCTTTGGAATTCGCTAGTATCTGCTAAGCAGTGGATTATGCTTAATACAACTTCTGTATTGGGATGGACTACTAGAGGCTTTGATCGTAGAATTTACTATGTGAAGCAGTCTCTAGACACTAATGTCGCACAATCTCTTCTGAATGTTATTAGTACTATTAAGAAGGGCAATTTTGGTATTCGTCAGATGGAATCTGTTAATAATATTCTTAATATGGTTGGCAGATTTAATGACTTTGTTATTCCTGTTGGACCTAATGAAGATCCTCCGATTCGGTTTGATACTCAATCTGGTCAGCAATTTGATTTTCCTCAAGACTTAATGGCAAATCTAGAAGAATCTGCTGTTAATGCAACTGATGTTCCTCTAGAAATTGTTAATAGTTCTACTGGTATGGACTTTGCAGTTAGATATACAATGACTAATGCAAAGCTTCTCCGTAATGTCTTGAAGAGGCAAGCAAAGATGGAAGCATTCCTAGCTGATATCTTTACTAAGATTTATAAGTTCGAATACAATGAAGATGTAGAGCTTACAGTCAATCTTCCTATTCCTGCTTTCTTGAGTATGACTCAAGGATCTCAGCTACTTCAGAGTGCTACTCAGTATGCTGAATCTATTACTGATATTGAAATGAATGGCGAGCAAGATGAAGCTAAGAATGCATTCAAGAAACTTGTCATTCGTAAGCTAATTCCTTCTTATCTGTCTGATAAGGACATTGAAGAAATTAAGAATATTATCAAGATTGATAATAATATTACTAGCAGTGAAAATGGATTGAGTGCAGAAGATCTAGCAGACTAATAATCAACAAAATTCCCAGAGGATCGTTAAGACCCTCTGGGATTATTATATTAATTTACAGTGCCAAGGAGGATTTTTATTAGCACAATAATTTAATACTTATTAGCCAAGCTGAGTGCCTCTAGAAGTCTTAGAAGCAACAGTGTTGCCCAGAGACTTGCTAGACAGAATGTCACCAACCAGACCGAATCCAGTATTCTCAACCTTAGACTTATAAACATCGTACTGATAGTTGTTAGAGTCAAGGATAAGCATACGATTCTTATTCTTAGTGGTAAGATCATTCTGAAGCATCATGTTAGCATACTTATTAACCTGATCGCCCATAATGGGATAGCAGTTAAAGCTCATGCTAACTTCCTGGAACTGAATATCGCCATGTGTAGAGTTATACATCTGACTAGTGGGAGCAGCAGTAGGCTGAGCATTGCACAACAGATATGCCTTCTCAATAGAACGCATAGTATTATCAGTGACATAGTACAGGAAAGTAAAGACCTCATAATCAGGACCAGGATCAGTAATAGAGCTACCAATCAGACCATGATAAGTCTTAGCCTTAGAATAAGGATCCTTAATACCAGTCAGATAATAAGACAGGTAGTTAGTCAGCAGAGAGCCAGAACGCTCGAAGAAGGACATGCTAACTTGGATAGAAGTATCCATGCTGACATTGTTGATAACCTGAAGTTCATTGACACCATTGGTAACAGTACCAGCATCAGCAGTGATATCAGGAATACCATCAAGGCCACGGAACTCACCTTCCAGAATATGAACAAATCCATCCTGCAGGTTCTTAACCTTTGCATCTTGTGCAGCCAGCAGCTGCATATATCTAGGAACAGAAACAACAGTCAGGAAAGAATAGCCAGTCTCATAAAGATCAAACTGCTTCAGGTTGGAGTAGTCAGTAACACCCTTCATCAGAGTATACTCAGACACATTACGAGGCATCTTAATATAGTTCAAACCGACAGACATATTTTAGTTCCTCCTTTCTTAAGAATTGTCACTGGTAGTATCAGTAACACCAGGGATCGGATTAGAGGACGGAGATCCCTCAACAGCAAAGACGTCAAAGACCTCAGCCTGCGGGAAATCTCTATAATAGCAATACAGAGATGCATTGAAAATCTTATTAGCAGTCTGCACATCATCCTTAGTATAAACCAGAGTGATAGACTTAAAGAACTGCTCATACTTAGAAACGACGTTGTCCTGAATCAGATCCTTATACTTGCCGAAGTCAGTTGCATCGGGCTCCATCAGCATAAAGCGAATGGTAGGAACATAACGACGAATTGCCTTAACAACACGCTGTGTAACCAGAACATTGTTGATGTAAGACAGAGGACCATTATGATCCTGAGAAGTATAAGTGGACTGAATTGCTAGCTGACGATCAGCAGTCAGATTAACAAAGTTAACCTTCAGATCATCCAGAACCTGCTTCTGATCATAGTCAGGAGTAACACGAGGAATGATATTCAGAGTGCCCTCAATTGCACTAGTGATGATGAAGTTGTTGAACTCACCAGCAATAGGTGCAGCAATATTGGTGCTATAGTGATTGACCAGCAGAGGAGCCAGATCATATCCCATAGTAACACGAATTTCCTTATGAGAATACTCATCCAGGACATCATAGACAGACATATAGTCACCCACAAAGCAGCTCTGATTCCAACCAGAGCCAGCATCAAAGAGCAGCTGCACATCTTCTAGAGTCTCAATATTCAGACCTAGATCACGGAAATAGAAGAAGTCTTCCCGGAAATCCGCAAGAGATACGATTTGCCCCTTAACACTGAGAGGATAGTTGGCGTCAACACAAAAGTCAATCTTATGCTGATCCAGATCGAAGATCTCATCAGAGAACTCACCAGAGAAGAACTTAACTGCCTCAGCAGCCCACTCATCAGTAGCTGCTTCACCAGGGAACGGAGCATCACCAAACTTGCCGTTGCTACCAGACATCAGAGACATACCATAAACACTGGTAAGATCCATGCCAGTATCATCAACACGAATGGTAGATAGAGCCTTACCCTTCAGAGAGCAACCGAACATGGGATCGATCTTATAAAGCTCATCAACAGTATAGCCAGTAACCTCAGCAACCTTTGCCAGGAATGCTTCCATACCGATATCATCTTGACCAACAATCAGCTGATCCATGGTACGGTTAGTCAGAAGCATGTTACGACGCTCACCATTGACAGTATTAACTGCCTCAGGGTAAATAGAGAAACGCTGAGTCTCAACGATATCCTCATCCTCGACACTCATGATCTTATACAGCATATAAGTCAGACGTCTAGAAGAAGTATAATCGGGAACAATACGTAGTTTCTTAACAGACTTGCCACGACCATTATCACAGACAACAAACAGAGGGAAGACTGTATCAGTCTTCATAGCATCTGCCTTCTTCTTAACTTCTGCATAGGTCTTAGCATTCTCAACAGTCATAGTGGAATACTTAATCTTTGCAAAATTAGTCGTAGCAGGAGTGCCAGTGACCTCAGTAGTCTCCTTACCATGCTCATCAAGATACAGAGGCTTACCATCAGCAGAAGTCTTATTCTCCTTACCAGCAGTAATTTCAGCAGTGATGACTAGGTTAGCCAGAGTAGCATCTTCTGCAACAATACGCTTGCCCAGAACACGACCACCGGCCTTCAGGATTCTATGTGCTTCGAGCAGGGGCTGGCCATACTTAAAGAAGTTAGGAGTCTCGCCATACTCTTTCACAAAGTCATCATATACGTAATCAGTAATTTTCTCTGTGCCTTTGTCGGAGGAAAAGGCACACAGAAACAACGGCAGAGAGTCATCAGTCGAAGAAGCAGTACCCTTCGGCATTAGCACTTCATGCCAGTTAACTGTCATTCCAGCATACATAAGCTGTCTTCCTCCTTGTTAGGTAAATTAATTTGAATCAAAAAGATTAAAGATTATAACTGATTCTTTAAATCAAGTATATAATTATTGTAATGTTGCTTTTAAGTACTCGATCTGGGGCACTATATAATGTGGCATCTTACATAGTGATGACTCTTTCTAGAGGACTCTCTTTATGAGTTCTCTTACCAGATTTTTCTTCATCTGACAACAAGACAGCACTCATAATAGCTTCATCAAGATTCTCAGATGTCAAAGAAACAAACGGAGAAATATATTTAGAAGCTTCTTTGATTGAAATAGAAGTATATCCAGTCATTTTAGAATTAGCAGTTTTAGACAATCTAAAAGGAGTAGATATATCTTCAGGATCTCTACAGATCTTAGAATACAATAGTCCCATTGCTTGAGCATGAATTTTGTATGTACCAGAATTCAATGCCATGCATTCAAATGGATATTGATATAATTCATTATAAGGAATAGTATTAGGAATTCTACCAGTCTGGATATGAAGTCTAAACAATTCTGCTAGATTATCCATATCTTGTTCAACATGGCAACGAGTAATTAGTTGATCGTCTTTATAGAAAATTAATACCCTATAATCAGAAGGATCTAGACCAGTATCAAGTTGAACATCCTTACGCTTTTCAATCTTTCCAGGACGGCAAAGGAAAATAGTAGGAAAATTAAATGCTCGTAGTTTACTAGGAGATCCATTAGCTGCGATAACTCGATAGTTAAAAGATCCCATTAGTCTTACATATGCTCCTTCAACTGTTGCTGAAGTAGATTTACCAGAACCAAAATAATCCTCAGGAATATAATATTCCAAAGAACCATCTTGATTAAATAGTAATGCATCTTCTTCCCTTCGTGCGAAAGGAGGAATTTCAGTAAATTTAAATGTTAGTGCCATTGATTTATCCTCCTAAAAGGTATTATAAACAAGTTAAAAGCCAGAGATGAGGATTTCCCATCTCTGGATTATTACTATTATTTAGTATACAGTATTCGTACATACTCCTGTTTCTTTAGCAAATAGAATAGTCTTATAATTATTGACAATTCTTTCATCATCAGGGTTATGTTCATAAGCAATAGCAATATGATAATATGCTTCATCAATGTTGCCAAGATAATAATTGCAAATAGACAGTAGATCGCTATCTTTTGCAATCCAATTATCATATCTTTCAAGCCAATCATATTTTCTAGTGCCAAATTTACGGCCCATATCAATATATCCTACAGCAATAGAATATAATCCTTGAGCCATATATACATCGGCAATACAGAAATATGGTTCTCTATATGTATAATTCAATTTAATCCATTCTATATACCATTTAATAGCATTATCATAATCACCCTTAACGAAATAATTATCTCCTAGATGGCCAATACAATCAAGCTTGATTCCGACTTTATCCTCATTATTGATCTCATCATACTCAAGAGTCTTTAGATACTGCTTAATAGAATTATCATAATCTCCAGCAATATAATATTCTCTAGCAAGAAGAGAACTTACGTGACTATCTTTAGGATTCTCTTCAACTGCAATTTTCAATAGAGGAAGATACGAAGATCTAGCTTTAGTAGTATCCATAAAATGATGAAGATAGATATTATCTCCAGCATCTAGGATATTCTCTTCCATATTAGGATCATTTTTCTCTAGAATCTCGTGAACAGGATATTTCCAATGATAATTTTTTGTATGAATCTTATCATAAGTAAATACATTTGTAGGTTCACCATTGCTATTATGCGACCATGCATACATATAATGGCATCTAGTATCTCCATCTTCCCAATTTTCTCTAAGTACATTACACCATCCCTTTTCAAAGATTTCATCGAAATCTGTGCATACACAAATTTCAACATCATCAGGGATTAATTTCATAGATTCATTACGTGCAACATCAAATCTCCAAGGATTAATAACTTTCTGTTCCACTCTAGTTACTCTAGGATCTTCTTTGAGTAATTCAAAAGAACCATCAGTAGAGCCTGTATCCAATACTACAATATAATCAGCCTCTGACATATTATCTAGCCATCTATTAATCCATTTAGATTCATTCTTACAGATAGCATAAACACAAATTTTCTTATCAGTCATCCTTAATCTCTCCTTCTTCTGTAACTAGATTACTAGTCAATTCTTTTCCACAGCAAATACAAAGGCATTGAACATATCCTCTAGTATCCAGAATTAATTTAATAGCTTTATTAACAGGAATTTCTGTGACTACACCACAATCATCACATTTAAAAGCTACTACCTTCATAAAGATCACTCCTTATTAGATACTTCAATGATTCTATCGCTTTCTACATTATTTCCACAATGAGGGCAAACACATCTGCATTTTCCAAAAATCTTAATATAGTCTTCTCCAAATTGAGTTACAGGAACTTCAAAGTTTTCATTACAATCAGGGCAATAAAAAGATACTACATTTCTCATAATATTTAATCCTCCTAAATAAAATAAAGGGAAGGAGCAGAGAGCTCCTTCCCCACTTTTTACTTAGAAGTCGAATTGATAAAAGATTATCAATAGTTATTGCCCTTAATAGAAACACTATGGGTATGCTGTGCGATGCTATGAGTATGAGCAGTCGGCTTAGTGTAGCTGTGGCTATGAGCAGCAACCTTAAGAGCATAGGTGAAGGTGTTAGTGGTCGGAGTAATAGTATGGCTATGAGCTCCAATAGTAACACTGTGGCTATGAGCAGCGATAGTAACACTATGAGAGTGGCCACCTGCAGAGGTAGTAGCAACAGTACCAGCACCTGCAGCACTCAGAGTTGCACCGGTGACATAAGTAATAGTATCACCAACAGTTGCAGAGACACTATGAGTATGTGCACCTGCAGCACCAGTTACAGAGACACCAGTAACAACAGACTTGGAGCCAGTAGCAACATTGACAGTATGGCTATGAGCAGCAATAGTAACACTATGAGTATGTGCACCAGCAGAAGTAGAAGTAATAGTAGCCGCACCAGCTGCTGCAGAAGTAACAGTAGCACCACCACCAGAACCAGTAACAGTAGGAGCACCTGCAGTATCAGTAATACTAACAGTAGTATCGATAGCACCACCAGCACCAGTGTTAGAAGCTGCACCTGCACCTGCAGAACCAGTTGCCGTAGCACCAGCAGTAGCTGCAGTACCACTTAGAGTAATCTGGCCCTTCTTAGCGTAATCAGTCAGGTCAGTTGCAGTGGTGCCAATCTTTTCCCAGACATACTGAACATAACCAGCAGCGCCAGTACTATCGGGGCCCTTATCAATAGTAACAAATTCAACATAGGTACCAGAAATACCACCATCATTAGCGACGAGGTAAATCTTACCCATAGTACTAGCTGCAGCAGTGGTAGCAGGAGCACCAATAGCACCATCTCCAGCAGCTTCTTTACGAGCATTATCAGTTACAAGCTGAACGCCTGCATTAATCATATCAGCAATGTTTTGCCAAGTCTTCGGATTACCAGATCCGTCCTGGATGTACTTAGCATTAAGGTCATAAGATACGCCTTCGACCTTAATCTGTTTGATGTTATCAGCCATATTGTTTTAACCTCGCTTAACTGAAATTATTAACGGCAAATATCCATCGATCTGTAATGGATAATGGATTATTAGAATGTTTTTCTTAAAAATAAATGATCCAGTAGAGAATGTTCTCTACTGGATCTTAATTCACTTAGAATTTACGCAACAGGCAAAGCTTCATATACACCAAAACTACAACTAAAATTACTTGACAGTAACAGTAGAGGTCTTCTTGGTGACAACGGGAGTGATGGTCTCCGTAGCAACAGTAATAGTACCATTGGGAGCCTGTGCATCCTCGGTAGTAGCAACAGTAGGAGTGACAGACTTCTTGGTGCCAGTAAAGGCAGCAGTGAAGGTAGGCTGAGTAACAATAGCTGCAGTAGTCTCGGTAGCAATAGTAGTACCCAGAACAGCACCAGTACCAGTGAAGGTAGCCTCACCATTGTACTCTGCCTTAGCAGTAGCACCAGTTGCAACTGCAACAGTAGAGGTACCAAAGGTGGGCAGTGCACCAGACAGCTTCGGAGCAGTGTAGGTAACTGCACCAGCAGCGGTGACAGCAGCAGCATAGAATGCAGCATCATCAGTAGCAGTGGTATAGCTCAGACTCAGAGACTCCTCAGTCTTATCAACACTGAACTTAACACCCTTCTGAACGAAAGATGCAGTAGCATCAGCAGCCTTCTCAACCTTGCCATCAGTCATAGTATAACCAGTACCAGCATCGGTAACAGTTGCAACATCAGCAGTGTTCAGGGTAACAGATGCATTCAGAGCAGGCAGAGCAACCTTACCAGCAGGTGTATAGTTTGCAGTGTGAGTCTCATCAGCAGCAGTAGCAGCGATAGTAACACTAGCAGTCTTTTCGTAAGTTGCAGCTGCATTTGTGTCCTGAGTCACAGTAACAGCGCCAGCAGGAGTAACATCCAGAGCAGAGTAAGTCTTAGGAACTGCAACAGTAGTACCATCCAGAGTATACTCGCCAGGCTTAGCAGTGGTCAGATCAGCGATCTTGTCGAAGACCTCAACAGTGCCAGCTGCAGTATCCTTATGAGACAGAGCCTTCAGGTTCAGAGCCGTGGGGCCTTCCAGCTCCTCAGCAGTGATATTATCCTGCAGATCAATACCAGCAATGGTAGTGGTCTTTGCAACATAAGTCTTAGCAGCAGTAGCAACAGTCAGGTGAGTAGACTGGTCACCCAGCTCTTCCCAAGCAGTGCCATTGTAAATATACTCCTTAGAGTTATCCTTCATGACAACAACGTCACCGGAAACAGGCTCAGCAACAGCAGCAGCAATTGCCTCCAGATCAGTCTGGCCCTCAGTACGATTAATAACGCCACGGAAGTGCATTGCACCTTCCAGAGATGCAACCTTCTTCTTAACGTATGCTGCAACTGCACCTTCAGTAGGCAGGTTAACGCCTTCCTCGGTCAGCTCAACAGACACGTCCTTATAAACGGCGTCATGGAAACCTTCAACAACCTTACGAAGGTCGGCATCCTTAACGAAATAGACTTCAGAACCGACTGTAATCTTCTTAAGGGTATTGGCATTATCATAAGTAGGATTAATAGCAGCCATTGAAATTATTCTCCTTTAATTAATATTTTTGTGATAAATAATTTAAACGAGATATCAAAAAAAAAATACTATTACTTATCCGACAGAGAATCCATCTTTGAAAATCAAAGATTCATCAGGACCTTTAGTAACAGTAAATTTTTTATTAATTTCATCAGTGATAGACTTTTGATTCATTGTACCATCAGTCTGATCACCGAGAGCACCATATAGTTTCATTACGCCAGGTACAATAGAAGTTGCTAGAGGCGCTTTATTAATTTGTTCGAATTTCTTCGTATCAGGTTTATATTCGTATACAAATGTACTAGGAATATCAATGTATAGTTTATAGTCATAACCAACAAGAGATTCCTTATAAGTATTATCTGTATAGAATTTACCCTCATGAAGATATCCATGACAAATTAATCCACCATTAGAGAATTTTACTTTACTCAGAGGAATAGATTCGTCAGCAAAAGATTCAAAGTTAATAGTTACAGTTCCATCTTCCTGAGTTTCCATTCCAGTACCGAGCTTAATAGCTCCGTACTTATCAGCAGCAGCTGCAGGAATATCAACGATTGCATCATTGATAGGAAGCATTTCACCATTAATAGTGATAGCATCAATCTTAGCAGAATTGACTATAGTAAATTTACCTGTATCTGTAGCTCCAATTTGTTCTTGAGTTCTAGACTTATCATAAATATACAAAAGTCCATTCTCTTTACAAATTGTAAAATACTTCTCAGGCATTAGATTATCATTTACAGATCTCATTTCTTGCTTCGTCATTAATAGACGAGCATCAACAGGATCACGTGTAGATAGTCTAAATCCTTGGATGACATCAATCATCCTATCTCCTCCTTTCTACTAAATTAATCAGTAAAAGCAAAAGAAAGTTTAAATTTATTGATAGTAAGAGATTCACTAGTATACCAGACATTGAAATCAGTTTCAGTACCCGGATCCCAATAAACCTTCTTCTCCCAACCATTGATTTGTTCAAATCCATTCGGATCTTTGATAGATTGAATATCTCCTAGATCTTTTCTATAAGCAAATACCAGATGCTGATCATTTGCGGTATATTTATGAGAAGTACCTTCAGTGATCAGAGTCTTATCTTCAATTTCTTCCTTCTCCAAGTTATCGATATTGGTAGGAATAGAATCAGAGACACCGAAATAAACGCACTTAACAGGATCCGGAGTATCAGGAGCAATGATCATGTTCATAAACTCATCAAATGTAGTTCCCTTAGGAATTACTTGACCTTGCTTCAAAGCACCAATAGGAACGATAACAGTAATATCTTCATTGATAGATGCTTCAGCAATAGAGCTAATGACATTATTCTCATCAATAGTAATATTCTTACCAGGAGTCAGCTTATCTTGCTTAGTCTTCAGCTGATCATTTAGATACTTATTAACCAGCGGAGAAACAACATCTTCCAGATGTTCATTCAAGTAATCAGTAACCTGATCTCCAGCCATGATATTAATGTAAGTAGCTAGATCAATAGGATAACTTACAGACAACCAAGCATACTTATCATCTAGAGTAATATCAGTTTCTCTATCATAAGCATGAAGTTTCTTATACTGACTCTGAACTTTAGAATCAAAAGGTTCAAACTTACCTAGAGTGGTAAATTGAACTTTAGCGCCCATGTCAAGTTCACCAGTAGAAGAAATCCAGTCGCCCAGAATAGTTTCTCCATCATAAGAGTCAATATATTCAACTCTACGGAAAACACCAACTTCTCCATCCTTGACCATAATACAGTCAGCAACTAGCTTATCTCCCTTAACAGTGAGATTAGGCTTAGCAGCTTCAGTCTTAGTAGGAACAGCTCTCAAAACAACTGGTTCTTTAAAGATCAGAGTCTGATCTTCAGGTTCAGAAGGAGAAGTAATATCAATCCTCTTTAGATTAACACTCTTAAATCTCTTAATATCGGTATATCCAAAAATACGAAGGTCAATAGGGCCGATGACAGTATTCAGCAGTTCAGGATTCTGACCCATAAAGAAATTGGTAACCGCTACAGAGTTACCTCTTGCAAGCATTGCACCAAACTCTTCTTCATCACCAGTAAATCCATTTTCTACTGCATATTCATAAGCAGACTTACCATCGTCACCAGGATTACCCTGCTTTCCAGGATCGCCCTTGTCTCCCTTAGTGCCAGCAGCAATTTTTCCTAGATACTGATAACCAGTAATGGTCTCCTCAATATTAGAATTATTCTGGCAGCACTTGCAAGTACACTTACTTACAGTAGAATCGCCAGTTCTAATATATAGATCAGAAACAGGATCATTCAAAACAGCCACAAACTTGCCACGAGGAATAGTATTCTTCTTAGCTTCTGCTTCTTCAATAGATTCAAAGACGCAATAGACTTCGAAATTAGCAGCTTCTCCCTTTTCGCCCTTAAGAGATGCTAGCCATTCATCTTCTGTTCCTTCATATCCCATAGCTACTGCACATTCATATGCAGAAGGACCTTGGGATCCAGTAGCAGCTTTCCAAGTAATACCATCAAGGCTATACTGAAATACACCAGCTTCATTTTCTCTAACAAGAGTAATCTTCTGACCATCGTTTTCAACACTACATACAGGATTACTAATAGTGTCAGATGTAGCAAGAATAGTGATATCCAGAACATCACTGGGTTGAACATAGATAACCTTACCAGAATATTCCTCAGATCCGTCAATCTGAAGATAGGCACTAGTTCCCATTGCTCCAAGAGAGGAATTATAATTAACACCAATCTTAGATACAATGCCAGTAATGACATTCTTTTCACCATTTAGCTTATAGAAACATTCAACTTTGTCACCAGTTTTTACAGTGACAATTTTAGAAACTCCACTATCAAAGGTTAGTGAAAACCTCAGATTAGGGAGAATGGTATATTTATTGTCAAGCAACATGGCCATCAACCAATCCTTTCTTTATGATAATTATTATAAAGTTTACGAGCAAATGCCGGTAGGATCTACTCATCCTACCGGCAATGCATAAAGTTTTTGAAAGGAGTAAACAAACGAAGGAAAACAAAAATCAACGCAATCGAAAACCACCGTGACCAGCACATTAACAGCTAGGGAAAACAATAATTTGGAGGCACAAATCTCATGGCAGAAGAAATTTGCTTTATTTTCGTCCAGCTATTACTTAAATGTTACATTTCTTTCTAGCAGATTGTTCATACATTCACGAAGATTTGCAACAAAAGTATCATAGAAAATCTTATCCTTAGCATTGATAGAATGATAAGCTCTACCTCTAGGATTAATACGATCAATTGCAATAATATTACGAATAAAATAATACATAAAAGTATGTTCTGCCATATTATCAGGATTCATATTGCAACAATACTTACAATATGCAAGGCAAATCATCATAGCCTGATCTTTAGTAAACTCAGTTAGATGGCGAATAATGACATCGGGGCAAGTACGAATATCATTAATGATAGCATCATTAGTTTCATACTTATGGATGAAAGAATCATAAACTCTATTAGGCTTCTTCATCTCAATGGACTTAATCTTGCAATGCTTGCAGAATTCTTTAAATTCATCAAGATTAAAAGCTTTATCGATATTATCTCTAATAGCTTCTAGATTCTTTACCATTACATCATTGCCATTATTCTTAGCAACTACGATAGCATTGTTAATCTGATCCTTACGTTCGTCATCAAAGCTAAGCATCAAATCACCAATCTGAGTTGCCATATCATCTGCAATATTAGCAGTATCTTTAGTAAATCCAGAAAATAGAGTATCAAGATCAACAGTCTTCTGAGAAGACTTTTTATATTCTTCTACATATTCATCAATTAGCATCTTAGCAACTTGATTCTTATGGAGAATTCTATTGCTAGGAACACCAACAGTATTTGCATTAGCCATAATCTGGCTTACAGTGTTCTGCATAAACTTAGGCATGTTGGAATAATAGTCAATATTATTACCAGCAATTCTATTAGCCATTAGATATGCAATCTTAGAAACTGCATCTGCTTCAGGAATTTTATCTTTACAAGAATCAAGGAAATTATTCAAATCAGCATTTAGATCAGGAGTTTCATCATTGATCATAGCATCAAAATTTTCAAGATTCTTCTGCTGAATTTCTTCAATAGAAGTTTCAGTATCAATTACATTATAACTTCCAGTAGCAGGGTTATAAGAACCAAGAACCTTTTGAGGTTTAGATTCTTCTTTCTTTTCATCTTCAGAAATAGTATTCATTGCATTTACTGATTCTTCGATATTATTTACATTCTCAAGAATCTTAGGTGCAGATTCAGGTGTAGCATTTAGAAGATTTTCATATTCCTTATCAATATTAGTAGACATTAATATTCTCCTTTTATATAAATTACTTAATAGGCTCAATATCTCCACCAATCTGCTGAAGTGCAAGCTTAATATAAGTCATAATATCAGCAGAATCAGGAGAATTCAATACAAAAGTCTGATAGAAATTTCTGAAAAATCCACCAGTAGGATCAGAAACAATACTAGCAATATATGGTGCTAGTGTAGGTGCTTGATTACTATAAACAATGCTTAGAATATTATCTAGAGAAATATTAAAAGAATCAATCTGATTAATTACATAATCGATATTACAGTGAATAGCTGCAAGTACAGGATCTTTAAATAGCTTCTTAGAATAGCTATAGGTAGCATCGTTCTCTTTTCTAAGTTGAGAGAAATTAAATGCTGAATTAAGAGCATCTTTCTCTTGAATTAGATACATAGCATAAAACATTTTTAGATGCTCAGAAAAAGAAGATACAAAGAAATCATATAGCCAAAATGCCGCAGAATACAATTCAGTATCTTCATGAGGATTAAAACTCAATCCATAGAAATTACAGATCTTATTGATGATATTCAGATAAGTCTTATTTCTAGTATTGATAATATCAGGATTATTTGCACCAAATCCATCAGACAGATTTTTAAACGTCAATTCATAAGCATATACTAGATTAGGATTAGAAGCTTGATATGGATTAAATCTATTATTCAATGCATTATCAAGAGCATCGAGAATATAATCGTCTCCAAATTGACCAAGAATACCTGCTAGTTGATTATCAATATTGACATTTGTTACTGCAGGATTATACTGGAAAGGTGTACCATTAAATTCAACGGCCATATACTTTACTCCTCCATTTTAAAATAATAAAGCACGTAGAGCGATTTTGATTACTATCTGGTTAATAAATTATTTATATTTTAATTTAAATAAATCAAAAATTAAAAAGATAATATAAATATGACATTAGAATATGAATTCTTTTGCCAAAGATATATCTAAAAAAAGAGAAAGGATTGATAATAATGAAAAAGAAGACTGCTAAAAAGCATTACTCACAACTGTATAAGGCTTCTACAATTCAGCAAACAATCTATGATGATGATGCAGATTGGAATAGTCTTACATACTTTTATAGTGGTCATATTATCACTGTCAAGAAATGTAAGAAGTATTTTTCAAAGAAACAATTGTCTAGATTGCTATCTGATAGAAAGACCATTTATAAATTCTGCGATGATATGAATGTCAGTTATCCTGATATCAATACCATTATCAGTTGTCTTAAATGGGACACATATAAAGATGCCAAGAGATTCAGCATTGTTTTATTGAATGATATATTTGCTATTAATCATGAAGGTTAAAGCATTTATATATTTTTGAGTAATAAGAGAAAGAAGGAATGCGTATAAGACAACGTGTCCGCAGTAGGAAACTCGTTGAAAGAAATGGAGATTAATATGTACTATTATAAAGACCGTCACAGTAAGCAATCTAAGTATACCACTAAAAGAAGAAAGAAAGTCAATTCCATTGCTATTACTATTAGCAATTTCAGTGTTACAGTAATGGCAATCTGGCTTATGATGGTTGCTTCTATCATTGGGCTTACGAATACCACATTAGTCCCTAACTATAATGAAGATATTATCGATCCTTTAAAGATCGGCTCTAAATATCGTCATACAGCTGTAGTTGCCACTCATATTGCAACTACTTCTTTTATAGCAACTCCAATTAATGCTATTACAACTACTAATCCTATTGAAGAGGAAAAAATGATTCTGCCAATGTCTGAAGAAGCAGAATTAGAATATGAAGCAGAACTTGCAGCGGAATTGATTGCTAGTTCTGAAGAAGCTCAGCAGATTGAGGAAGTTCAACGGCAACCAGTTGTTGAAGAAATTACTACTCAGCCTATTAAAGAGGCAACTCCTGTTACTGAAAATATCGAAGAAGAAAACCATACACAATGGTGGACTGAAGAAGATTATCAGTATCTGTTGATGATTATTGTTGGAGAAGCTCAAAACTGTTCTCGACAGGAGCAAATGTATGTTGGTTCTGTCGTTCTAAATAGATTACATTCTTCTTGGTTCCCCAAGCAGAATACTATTAAGCAGGTAGCTACTGCTAAAGGTCAATATGCATGCATGTGGGATGGCAATGCATATAAGACTCCTACTGAAACTAATAAAGAAGTAGCTCTTGAATTACTTAAAAATGGTAGTGTATTACCTGGAAATGTTGTGTTCCAGGCATTGTTTAAGCAAGGCAATGGTGTTTATTGTAAGATCAATAAAACATATTTCTGCTATAAATAATACATTGCTTTTGATATAAAGAGGTCGGTAGGGAGAAATCTCTACCGACTTTATTTTTTATTTTTAATAGTAAATACTTAGATATTATAATAATGAAATAGAGATACGAAGATACTCTATTTCAGTCGTCTAATTCACCATAATGCAAAATGTACTGGAGGTACAAAATCATGGCTAATTACAATGTTGGTATTAACCCGTTCATCAATGACAATACCGGTCATACATCAGTTTCCGCTGGTGTTGATCTGAGTCATCAGATGCCGAATCCGCAGAACAAAGCTTGCTTCAAGCTGATCAAAAAGATGAAGGGCTCACAGCAGGTTGATGTGATCTGCAAAAGCTTTGCAGAAATGCCTCCGAAGCTTGAGCTTCTTCAGCTCAAGCAGGAGCTCATCAACCTTGGTGAGCTGGGTGCATTGAATGCATCCATCGAGGACCTTTCTGAGTCCGACTTCAAGGTGAGTTTTGTCCACAATGGATCTCTGGTTGAGATCTGTTATGGGCTGATCATGGAAACTGAACATAATACGGTTCAGTACGATCCTATGATCTAAACAAAAGACCGAGTGGACTAAACATCCACTCGGTTTTATTTTTTTATTTATTCATCTTCCATTACAATATTATCGTAGTTTTCTTCATCATCATAAGATTCCTCTTTTTTAATCTCTGCAGGATGAAGATCGTCTCCTTCCGCATCTGCTCCATGCTTCTTATAATATTCAATAGCTTCTTGCTCTGCTTGTATTCCATAATGAAATCCATCATAAATGATAGTAATGTATTTATTATATAGCAAATCAAAGATTTCATCTGAATTAAAAGCTGTCATAATAGCAATGTCAATAGGACAAGAAGAATCATAAATGCCACTATGATTAGAATTTAGATTAAGCCATCCATACCCATCTTTTTCAATCTTAGATTTTACTTCTTTTATAATATATTCTTCTACATTGTCTTTAAATACTTGAAAATCAGACATAGATATTAGAATGCAATTTCTAATAGTTTCGTCATTATTACATTCACTTAGAATAAATTTATATAGCTCACCATTTTTATCAAATACTATTTTCTTATAATTATTACTAATCTTCTTTCTATATTTATATACAATAAAAGCTATAATCAATATAATTGATATAATAATTAATAATACAATCTTACCTTGTTTATTCGGGCTAATAAGCATAATTAACGACTCTCCTTTTCTTTTTTATTATAAAAATTAAATAAATGTTTTTGTATTTTTGAAACCTTAATATTAATAACTAAAGAAAGGAGAAAGATATAAATGGTTATTCAAAATCCATCAACTCCAATTACTGTTTATTATCAAGATAGTACCACTAATCAGAGTTTTATGAATATGTATTATTTTCTTAAAGCTCGTGGTATTAAGAATAATAAATTCTTTTTGTTGTTGTATGATGGTGGATTAATGGGCGTAGACCCAAGGGACCCAAATCTACCTAAACCAATGAAGATGCGCGTTCTTCGAGAATGCATGGTTAACTATTGGTAAACTAAGAAATGCCCCTCATTATGGTGACATAGTGTTGAATGCTATTGAACTGCTGGGAAAGGCTAAAGCTCTCTTACCTACAATCAGGTGTCGAAAGACAGAAACAAGTAGAGAGATGGGTCATGGTGAAATAAAAGCTTATTATATTTCTATCCCTATTATAATAAGTCCTAAAACCTAAAATCAATGTCTAATCAGCAACCAACAAACTTATATTAATCTATTTCAATTTTACTAGGAGGGTTAATATGAGTACCAACGGCAAACCTTTAAACGATATTACTGGAAAGATTTATCACAGTAACAATTGTGGAGATTTTGAAATCTTAGGTGAGATCGAGTATGTAGGAAAAGAGATTCATACAAGTCCATCAAATACAAGATATGCTTTGAGATTCCTGAATACAGGATATGTAACTGATGCATCACTAGATGCAATTAGACATGGAAGAGTATATGATAGATATACTCCAAATGTTGCTGGGGTTGGATATATTGGAACAAATATGATTATCAGTGATCCATATCCTTGCCAGTTTTATAAAGCTTGGAACGATATGATGAATAGATGCTATAATAAAGCTGATAAAGATTATCCTTTATATGGAGGCATCGGAATCACAGTAGATCCTAGATGGCATAACTTCTCTACATTTATGCTTGATGTTCCATTTCTTCCGCTTTACGAAAAGAAGTTAATGTATCCTTCTATTTATCAACTTGATAAAGATTTTCTACAAATTCATGTTCCTAAAAATAAAAGAATTTATTCTAGAAATACATGTATGTGGTTATCAAAACTTGATAATGTTTTAATGATGTCAAAAGATCGTGATATTAAAGATGGTAATCCATATGTAGGTGTAGTCTATTCTCACAATTGCTGGAAAACTGTAATAAATGGAGCAGTCTATGGAAAATTTAATGATCCTAAAGCTGCTGCAAATCTTTTCAATTATTTATATCCAAAGCTTAAAGGACCTTTTAATGATATCACTATTCTAAATAATGTAGAATATATTCCATTAGAAGAATTGTCGAAATATATTGTTGGTTCAACGACTATCCAAACTGGAGTAGAGCCGCCTAAAACGGTTCGAAGTAATAGCACACCTCCAATTAATTTTACAGCTACAATTGGAGATGAAGATATAGTCTGAGCTTATGTAACACATAAGATTAACAAGCGTTAATATATAAAAAATAACGCAGGTACGACTAATTTCATAAGGGAACTATGTAGGATCCCAACCGAAGGCGGTGCAGTTGGAGCTGGTAAAAGATTCGAACTAAATCGTGGTAACTTAGCCATGGCATATATGTTCGTTTATAATATTAACCAATTTGTAGAATTTCCTCGACAGCATGGTAAAACTGTTAGCGCCCTTTGTTGGTATCTTTGGGTTTTTAATTTCGGTGCAACAAATACTAGAATAATGTTTGCTAATAAGAAGCATGAAGACTCTAAAGCAAACTTGAGAACCATGAAGAATCTAAGAGCTGCCTTACCAGAATATTTGCGTATGGAAGCTCAGTTAGATAGAGATGGTAAACAAATACGTGCTCCAAATACAGCAGAAACATTACAGAATCCTATAAATAGAAACTTGATTACCACTCTACCTGGTGCTAGAACTCCGGCTCTAGCAGAAGGTGCAGGACGTGGTGCTACAGTTGCAATTCAATATTATGATGAGTTTGCTTTCTTGCCTTATAATGATATTGTATATACTGCTGCTATGCCTGCATTCTCTAAAGCATCTGAGAACGCTAAGTCTAATGGATCTCCTTATGGAGTATTGATTACTACTACTCCTGGAGACTTGACTACTAGAGAAGGTCAATTTGCTAATCATGTTAGATTGAATGGTACTGAATGGAATGAAAGTTTTTATGACCTAAGTTATGATGATCTTAAGAAAGTCATTGATGCTAATACAGATTCTAACTTCATGCATATTAGATATACTTATCAAATGCTTGGTAATGGTACTGAGTATTTTGATCGCATGGTTAAGGATCTGCAGAAAGACTGGGTTAAGATTCGTCGTGAGGTTCTACTAGAATGGGCTAAGACTGCTGATAACAGTCCTTTTAATAGAGAAGATTTGGATATTATCGGAGCTCAAGTAAAGCAGGAACCTAGAAGTATTTTGAGATTTGGTAAAGCTGGACAATTCGTAATGAAGATTTGGGATACTATACCTATGAATAGTATGTATCCATTCATTATCGGCGTTGACGTTTCTTCTGGTATACATAAAGACTCGTCTGCTATTACAGTTATTGATTCTCAAACTACTAAAGTCATTGCTACATTTAAATGTAACTTTATTACGATGCCAGAATTGGCTGATATGATATATCAGTTTACAACTACTTATGCAAAGAATGCTATTATAAATATCGAAAACAATGGAGGTTTTGGAAGTTCTGTTCTACAGATGCTTATTAAAACTTCTATTAAAAAGAATCTCTATTATGAAATTAAAGATCGTATAGATGAAGAGCAATTTGATGGAATGACAGTCAAGCGTAGACCTAAGAAATGTAAAGTCTATGGCTCTACTTCTGGAAAGAATAAACGTAATCAGCTTATTGAATTGCTGCATCAAAGAGTTCAGCATCATAGAGATAAATTTAATAGTAAAGATATTTATGATGAACTTTGCACAATGGTTGTTAAGCCTAATGGTAAAGTAGAGCATGCAGACGATGCACATGATGACTTGGTATTCTCTTATCTTTGGGCTTTGTATGTTTTCTATTATGGAGAAGATCTTGCTACAAGATTTCATATTATGAAGACAGAGATCTATACTGATGATCATTATGATGAAACTTCTTATAGTCTAGAAGAAGAATATGGTGAAGAAGGAGAAAAACTAGATCCTAGTGTATTTGCTGATGATGCAGATGCTACTACTCATATGATAAATGATCAGCTCGATTATTTGAGCAAATCTAAGCGTATGAGTATGGAAGATTTCCATCTTGCTCAATTAAATGAAGATGAGAAATCTCTGGAAAGAATCAGAAAAACTACAATAGGAAGAAAAGCTATCTCTGATGCTTATCATATTCCTGAAGATTATTTGGAGAAGCAAGAAAATAATGGATATACAGATATTAGTGCAGATCTGAATAAAATTTGGTATGGAGATAATTCTAAGAATCCTACTAACCCAACTTTAGCAGGAAACTTAAGTGATCTATTTAATAGAATAAATTAAATTTTAGAGGTAGAGATTAAATCTCTACCTCTATTTTATTTTTCAATTAGATATAATAAATATGAATAGATAGGTATACACTATCTATAATCGTCATAATAGAAAGGAATAAAATATGAAAGAATTATTAATCGAAGGAAAATATGCTACTGCAAAGGTATTTACAGTAGACAATGAGAAGGATGCAATTGATCAGCATGCTAAAGCACAGATTAAAATGATCTGCGATGATGAAGTATCTAAGGATGCTATCATTCGAGTTATGCCTGATGTCCATGCTGGAAAAGTTGGTCCTATTGGTCTTACAATGAAATTAAATCATTGTAGAATCATTCCTAATCTTCTTGGTAATGATCTTGGATGTGGAGTTAGCATTTTCAAGATCCATCCTGGGAAGAAACTTACTACATCTGATTTTAATAAATTGGATAAAGTAATTAGAGAGAATATTCCTGTAAATCTTGCAAGAGGGCCTAGGGATTTATATGGATTTGGTGTGATCAATGCTTTAGGATTTAATACTCCTATACATTCTGATAAGCTGACTCTCTGTTATGGAACTCTTGGAAATGGTAATCATTTCATTGAGATCGATATGGATGAGCATGGAGAATATTATCTTACTATTCATACCGGTAGTAGATCTATTGGCCCTGTTATTAATGATTATTTTAATAGAAAGGGTCAAGAAGAACTCAAATTAAAAGGAATCAATGTTCCTTATGAAATGACATATGTAGAAGATATGTTATATGTCCAATATGTAGATGATGTTCGAAAAGCAACTGAATTTGCAAGATTGAATAGAAATAGAATTAGATCTATCATTTGCAGAAAGATGAAATGGGATTCAGAAATTGAATTTAATGCTCCTCATAATACAATTTCTGAAAAGCATTGCCTCTGTAAAGGAGCAGCATGCGAATTTGAAATGGAGAATAATATCTATATTCCTATCAATATGAAAGATGGCATTCTCTATGGAGAATTAAATGCAAAGAATAGTGATGAATGGAATTATTCTCTTCCTCATGGTTCCGGCAGATTAATCAAAAGAAGCGAAGTTAAAAACTCTGTTACTCTTAATATGTTTAAGAAGGAAATGGATGGAGTATTCTCTACATCTGTTTCTAAGGATACACTTGATGAGTCTCCTTTTGCATATAGAAGAATTGATGAAATCAGAGAAGCTGTATCTGATATTGTCAATGTAAAAGGTGTACTTACTCCTGTGTATAATTTCAAAGGAGGAAATTAATGCTAATTCAAATTAGTTCTGGTATCGGAGCTCCTGCAGAATGTGAGCGAGCAGTTTATCTCTTTTCACAGAAGCTCATCTCTGAACTTGATGCTACTATTGTCAAGAAGAAAGAATCTGGATTTCATAAAGGATGCTATAAATCTTGCATTCTGAAAACTGATAAGCAAATTAATTCCATTGAATACAATGGCACTATTCAGTGGATCTGTAAAAGTCCTTTTAGAATTGGATGGCCTAGAAAGAATTGGTTCATTGATGTGAGCACCATTGATGAAGCTCAATTTATCGATCCTAATGTTGAAGGGCAAATCTCTTATGAAACTTTTCGTAGTGGAGGAAATGGAGGACAGAATGTAAATAAAGTAGAAACTGCAGTAAGAGGAGTTCATAAGCCTACTGGGATTTCTGTAGTTTCTATGAAGGAAAGATCTCAGCTTCAGAATAAGAAGGATGTAGAAAATCGCATTTCTGAAAGAATTGTAGATATTAATAAAAATAGTGAAGCAATTCAAAAGAATTCTGAATGGAAAGAGATCAATAAAATTGTACGTGGCAATCCTATTAGAGTATATAAGGGACCAAATTTTAAAAGAATCGATAAATAAAAATTCATATAAAAAGAAAGGAAGTTTTATTATGGATTACCGTTTTAATTATGATGATGCTATCGTCAATTATCAAGTTGTAGAAATTAATGGCATCAAGTGTTTATTTACAGAGAGCCGTCTTCATAGATTCCCACTCCCTGGATTCATCAAAATGTATGATCTTAGACATGGAGATAATCCCAGTCGTCCTAAAACTCTTGAACCTGCTGTTGTAGTAAATTTCTTTGGCACTATTATCACTGATCACACTTTCAATCTTAATGAAAGTAAAGCAACTGGTAATCCTGTTGATAAATTTATGCGCCTCAACAGAAACAACTTTAAATATGCATATGAAGACGATGTATGCGGCACTGATGCATGCAAATGGATCAGTGATCATAGTGTTGAAAAAGACTATGATGAATAAATAAAAAGTCCGGGTAGGATCACTCCTACCCGGATTTATTTTTTTTTGTATTACTAGCTAAGATTTTATATAAACCATATTAGTGTATCTACAATTCTTAGGATCACCATCTATATTAGAAGCATGATAACCCCTCTCTAAATAACTACTTGCATTAGCAATATAGCTACAAGCTACCAAGTCTTTAATATAAAATGGTTCTAATCTCCATTTTCCATCTTTCACGCATGAAAGATTTACATATGGAATATTATTCTTAAAAGCCCAAGAAATATAAGAATCATTAATTACAGAATATACTTGTCCAGTCTTAGTAATACAATATAAATTAGGAAGAAGACCAGGATATGAGAGAATCTTAGCTTCTTCCATGCTATCATGACTACTGAATCCTCTAACAGTAATCATGTTTTGCATCAGATCATAGTATCCATCTTTAGAAGAGTCCATAACAGGTTCTCCTATTCTTATGGGTATTACTTATATCCAAAAGCTTTCATTGTATCAATTTCTGTAAGCTGAACGGTAGAATCATGGAATGCTTTCATAGACTTATTCTTATAAATAGAGAAAACTTGCATAAGAGTAAGTCCAACATTTTTAATTCCAAGTTTCTTATAGAAATTACCAGCACATGCATTACAGGGTTTTTCATGGGGGCAAAGATAAGCCATTCTCATCTTAACTTTCTTACCAATAAATTGATCTCGGTTTTGAGAATTAAGCTCAATTAGCTTACCATTGCTTCCTATAATATTGTTATACATATACTGGTTTACATTTTTAGGGGTTAGCTCTATTGTAATATGTCTATCAGTATGGCAATCAGTACCATCTTCATCCAAAATCAAGTCTTGATATGCCATAGTAGTAAGGTTCTCTAGATAGCCGCCACCTTCAGTTTTCTTACCACGAGAATATGCACCTTCTATGCCAGAATTAGAATATAGAGAATATTCTTCTCTCTTAATTCCTTCCATATAGTTAGAAGTAGCAATACGAAATTCTTGTTTAGAATCAGGGTTGGGATCTCTAGTAGCGCCTTTCCAGATAAACATATTTTTGAAATTATTATTAATATTAGATCTTGCTCCAGAAATAAAAGAATCCATTGCTGGATCATCTTTCAAAAGCTCCTTAGCATAAGCAATGAGTTCATCCTCGATTTGCTTAGCTACAACAGTATCTCCAGCTTCAAGCTCCTTTTGATGCTCCTTAATTAGTTTATCCTTCAGTTTATCAATTTGAACACTACATGTCAAAAGATCTTCAGAATAATTTGGAGCTAACACAGTAACAAATTGCATTGCAAACTGAGTCTTCATCAAATAATTCTTAAGGGTTTGAACAGAGATTCGATCTTCCATTAAAGCATATGAAAGATCTTGGTTCATATCTTCCAACTGGCCACCATTGATAGTTTTATTTACATATCCAAACAATTCAAAAAGATCTTGCTCAATGAACCATTTGTTGAAAATCCAAATACCTACAGTGGTAGTAAAAGTATTTTTATTTTTGTGGTTTTCTGGACCATAATATCCAGGAGGAACCTTTAGAATATCATATGGATGGCATTTACATTTACCATCATATTCACCAAATAGTCCAAAAATAAAAGAAGATGTGATTTTATCCTCTGTAATATTAAGGAGCTCTGCTTTAAGAGTAGGATCTGTAACTTCTGTAGATACTCTCTTCTTAACGGCCATAATTTACCTCCATTAGAAGTAAATATGATAAGTAATATCAATACCCTTAGTAAGATCAATCAGAGGCTCATTAGGAATATTGAGCTGAGTCATAGGAGTAATATCCTGATACCAACGATAACCAGAAGACTCGTTATGCCATGCGGTTAGCAGAGAAATAGAATTGATCTTTGCATCATTGATAGAAGTAGTAGCTCTGAAATAATCACGGAAATCATCCTTAGTGATTCTCAGGTTCATCTCAACGAAAGTCTCAGCATCAGTTTCATTCTGAGAATCATACAGATTCTTATCAATGATCGTGCCATCTGTAAAGCGCATATACATCTTAGGATCAGACTCAAAAGCTTTGAAGTAATATGCATAACGATCAGTTAGAGTCTTACGACCATAATACTTCTGACGAAGTTCATCAGTCAGATCATTCTGCTTCAGCTGATAACGGAAAGGAACTAGATCTCCATTAGGAGCAATTCTCTTAGTATATCTTACAGGATAAACTGCAGAGTTTTCGGTACCGCAGCCTTGAGTTCCGCAGCAGAACAGGCAAATCTTAGGCAGATTTGCCGGAGAAGTACCATGTGCAACAGAATTTTCTAGAGATAGAGATTCATTATAAGTGGGCAAATGAACAAGTTCAGGAAGATTGAAACACTTCTCAGCAACAAACTGAGAACCAGCAATAACAACTCTGTTATGAGTAGTTAGCAGAACTTCTCCAGTATCGATATCCTTAAAGATAACTTCACCACGCAGGAAAGGCTTATGAATATTTACATCTTCACGACTCTTTTGAGAGTCAAAGAATGTCAAATGTTTATCAGACATATCTAAAACCTCCATTTTAGTTAATTATTTGAATGTTCCGGTATATAAGATTACTGGTCGAATTGATGTGCAGGAAATTCTTGAGTATTAATAGAATAATAATCATCTATGAGATTATATCTTTCAGATTTAGACTGACTATGATTCATAGACTGTCTAGCATCATTCATAAGTAATACAGAATAGAAATCATAGAAATCAGATCTTGTAATATCATCTTGATATCTCATTCTATCCTCTAAGTATCTACTAATAAGAAGGATGCCAATATCTACGAGCCAATCATCTCTATAATAATCATCATAAGTATTATTATATTCTGTATGAATAGATTCCAAAATATTCACATGCTCTTCATATACTAGATCAATAAGCATATGAACAATAGCATCTACGGCATAATCATCAATTTCTTTAATGTAATGATTCTCCGCATTAAACTCTTCAGAATTCATTGTAAGAGTTGTATAATGCTCTTTATAATCTCGAATGATTTTTTCTACTTGCTTATAATTATCAGAGTTATAATACTCAGAATAATTTTTAGTAAGCCAAGTAGTAATATCAAACCAGACTTTATCAATCATTCTACATTTCTCTTTAGCAGTAAGACCTGTAGTCATACCTTGGATAGCATCTTCTATTTTAATAATTTCACTCTTATCAAATAGATATTTAAGAAGAATATGATCAATTAATTGAACATAATTCTCAAATTTATCATCTATTGAATATATAATAGAAGAATCATGAGTAAAGATCTTAAAAGACTTAAAGAAATCAATAACTTCTGTTACATATTGCTTAATGAAATCAATAGAAATAGAAGGCAATCCTGCAAATACAGTATCAAGATTAATTCTATCTTGATCTATATAATCCTTCATATAAGATACTATTGCTTGAATAGCATTTACACAAGCTTCCTGTCTTGTATCTTTACTATTCATATTAAGAATTCTAGTGACAAAAGAGAATAGAGATCCATCTTTATATCTTAAGAATTCTCTATATGTATATGCCATTTTAGCAGTACCAATTTTCTTAAGATCATTATTCTCTTTAATATACAAATCAAGATTATGATCTTCAGAGAATGTATCAGGTACTACGAAGCATAGATTATTATCATCGATAGATTCTACAAGCCATTTCCAATCGCGAGTAAAATCATCAGGATTATGATAATCTTCTTCTTTAGGCAATACAATAAATTTAGATTTATATCCATTTGCTTTATATTTATCTACAATAGTATTATTACCAACAAGGAAATATTCCATGTTATAATTCATAGTAAGTAGACTCTTATAAAGATAACGATATGCATCATAAATCTCTTTAGATGGAGGATTCCTCATGACTTTAATGATATGATCATAACAATCTTTATTTGTAAAGAAAATATCTTGAAGTTGTTTAAAAGAAATAATAGAGTTATTATCTGGAACTGCATATGTATCTACATGCAGATCCTTAAGTGTTAATCCTTTATGATTTTCTTCTAACCAAGCAGAAATCTTTGCCAAATCTGCTTCCATATTAAATCCTAGAATCTGTGCACATTTAGATCTAGTATCTACTATAGTATCTTCTACTCCATAATAGATATAGCTTAAAGAAAATAGAGCAATAATAGTATCTACTAATTCAAATTTCTTTGTCGTAGATACATTAGGAAGATTAATCATAAGAGTAGATTTATCTACGTTATTATACATAAGAATATTCATAAAATATCCTAAAGTAAAATTACGTTTTGCAAGATCAATAACTGCTTCTATAGAATAATACTTCGATCTCAGGACAGTAAAATCTAGATCTTTGATATCTTGTTTTACGTCTTTATATTGCTTATCTCCAGTCCAATATGCATCAGATTCTACTACAGTATCATATTTCAATACACTAGAGTCTTTACGGATATAATTATCATATTTATCAAGCAATGGAACCTTAATAAATTTCAAATCATAATCTTTATCGTTGTCTTCAGATACTATTGTATTACCCATTGAGTCTGTAGTAACTTTCTTTTCGTCGTAATAATCTAGAATGTCTTTAGAATTTACATATCTATCTTTCATGATATAATATCTAAAAACTTCAATATTCTCTGCTCCGAAAATAGAAACTATATCAACGATGCATTTATCTGTAGATTTAAACTTAATAAGTTTATTAAGATTCTTTACCAAAGCAACTTGATACTTTAGAGGAATATCTTTAAAATACTTTACTCCATTAGATTCAAAGATATATTTACAAGTACGTGTATCAAATATATCTCGTCTAATAATATATTCAGGCAGCTCAACAATCAAATCAATGATTGTTTGAATAGTAAGAAAGATCATCATAAAATTATCGTAATAATCAGATCTATACTTATAAGCTTCTGAATATCCAGTATACAATAGATATAGTCTATTTGCTTCAAAGAGATCTTTAAATCTACGTTGTACTTCTTGAGCATCTGATTCTGGACAGTATAGAAGAGCAAATCTATCTGCAACTCGTGCATTATAATAATCTACTTCTCTATCTCCAATATGCATTATATATCTTACATCAGATTGAGTAAGATCCCAAGATGCTAAAGTATTAGTATCATTGTAGATATTTTCGCATGTTCCATTTTCACAGATCAAATTCTTCTGTGATACAGAAAGTTGATCAATTGGCTGATAATCAGAAACTACGATACGATTTCCATCATCATCGTAATCATATTCTTCTTTATAAAAAGCAGATACATGATCGATGCTTGTTGGAGTTACAGAATTGATATATTTAGTATCAATCCACAAACCTTTCCAAGCACCAGTTTCATCGTAATTAGGCTGACCATGAAGCATACGATAATAGTTATTTTGCTCTTCATAGTTATCCTTAAAAATCTGAATTGCTAAATTCAATAACTTCTGTCTATCAGCCTTTGGAATCAAGTTATTGTCTCTAGCAAATGCCGCAGCTGTTTCTTTAGAATATAGGTGCTCAAGAATCTCTTCATCATAATAGAAATTACTAAATGATATAGTATTATTACCTATTGCAACTAGTGTATCTCCATTAAGCATAGATTCTTTTGTCTCGTTTTTATTTGCCAAATCATAGTCTTTTACGACTATTCCAGTGGCAATTTGTCGAGCATTATATACTATTTCGTCCAGCAGAGGGTTATCTGTAAATACCTTGTTGGACAAGGATACTTTTTCCATTTACATCTTATCCTCCTATCTCTTAATAATTACATATATGTCAACTCTCTCATCCTCCACATTTCATTAATCTAAGGAGGTAAATTTATTATGGAAACTAGTGTTGTTCAATATAATAATGATACCAAAATTGCCGACTCTAAAGATATAAATGTATATCTTGCGCAGGAGTATATCAATACTCAAGATCCAATTCCAGCTATATATTTTCCTAGATGTGAATATCCATTAACTTTCTATCAGACTAGAGATACTCTAGCAGATATGGATAAATATAAAGCATTTATAGACAATTGCACTCATAGATTCAGAAAATCTAGAACATATAAATCTTATAAATCATATCTTATGAGTATGGGTCTTGATAGATGTCAAGTTATTGGAAATATTCAAGATGGAATGGCTAATATAGAAATGCATCATAATTTTCTCACTATTTATGATATTACTATATTAATATCTCAGCATATTTTAAATACTGCTGGCAGATGCACTACATTTGATATAGTAGCCCTATTGATGCAAGAGCATAGAAATAATAATATTCCTATCGTAATGCTTTCAGAAACAGTCCATCAGCTATATCATGACAATCCAGATTTTTATATTCCTATTTCTATGACATTTGGTAAATGGTGGGATCTGCTAATAAAATATAGATATGGAATAACTCTTGATATTGCCTACAAAGTAGTAAAATATATTCAAAATTGTCAGAGAAATAATGAATTAAATTCTGTAGAATTTTTCAAACTGTCTGATGATATTAAGAATTGGGGAGAATATAATGAATACAATTATTATAACAATTATTGTGGCAACATTGTTAATTATGGTTACGGCAATAATAGTAACTCTAAGTTTGAGTTTAACACGCCTGTTGAAAACTCTTCTCCGGATCTCAGAAATTCGGCAGGAGTCGGACAAATTCTCACTGCAAACGAAATATACGGTTAAAGAATCTAGAGATCTACTAGAATATCTTATAAATCAAAAGCTTGCAGAGTGGCAAATCTATAATCTAAATCCTGAGACAGAAAATTATATGTCTCAGAATAGTATGGATAATTGTATTGTCTATATTATTAAAGGAATCATCAATGAAATGACTCCTGTTCAAAAGATGATTCTTTCTGTAGGTTATCCTATGGAAACAGAAGCTGAACAAATTGAGAGTATAAAAAATAAAGCAAAGTTTGTTGTATTAAATTATTCTATTGAACAAAATACTCCTAAAGAACAAGGAGAATCGTTAAAGAATATTAATACATTTTAATTTTTAATCCTATAACAATTTATTACTCGGAAAGATGTATTGAGCAAAGTGTATCTTTCTGATATATCTGATTGGTAGGCTTCATAAAAGATCTCTCACATCTTTGTTTCTCTTTCAACCTCACAAATTGATAAGAAATTCTTACTAATCAGATATTATATGCAGCTGTAGTTCAATTGGTAGAGCGTCTGCCTTCCACGCAGAATGTTGCGAGTTCGAGTCTCGTTAGCTGCTCCATTAGAATTTAGGTTTTGGCTTTCCCTAAATTCTAAAAATTCCATCTTTTCGTCAACGTTCGTATTTTTTCACATCCATCCGCATTTGTTCCTTTCTGTTTTTCTCTCGGCTAGTACTCTGGCTAGTCGAGAGTTTTTATGATGCGCCATCGCCAAGCGGTAAGGCAGGGGACTTTGACTCCCCCATCGTAGGTTCGACTCCTGCTGGCGCAATTTATGCTGGAGTAGCTCAGCTGGCCAGAGCGGATGTTTTGTAAGCATCGTGCCTTTACGGATCTCGCAGGTTCGAATCCTGTCTCCAGCTCCATTTCTTCTATCATTCTCTTCATGTTCAACTCCTTTCTCGTTTCAAAAAAAAAATAATAGAGGTAGGGATTTGATTCCCTACCTCTATTTATTTGTCAATGAACAGATCTTCTATATAAGTCAGATACAATACTCATCAGATCTCTTAGAATTAGTAGATTACGATTGATATCTATTACCTTGATCATGCTATCATCGATCTCACCCAATGAAGCAGCTCTGTAAAACGTATTAATCGTATATCCAGAGAATGAATCAAAGTTTCTATAATACTGTTTAGGAAGAGATCTAGTAATGAATGCCTCATACATATTAGCCATCCATTTCATAGTACCTTTAATATCTTCCCGTTGAAGTTTGTAACAGAGATTACATATTAAATCTAGCATTCCATCTTGATGTAAAATTAGCATATCGTCTCCGATACCTTTTACATCAATATTGGTATTGACAATTCCACTTACAGGGTCTACGATATCTCCATAATAAATTTCGAGATCAGCAGCTTGCAAGTACACGGTGTAAACATTTTTGACTTTAAATTCAAATGGTGGAAATATTGTAGATGCAAGATTCCTACCAGCAATAAACATTGCATCGTTTTTTACAGAAACTACTTCAGAATCTTCAATATTATTTGCAAATACCAATCGTCTCTTTGCTTCAATAATTCCCTTTTGAATATCTTTATATACCGATTTGTCTTTCTTTATCCAAAGGCCAATTTTAGTCTCTCGTTCATTTCTATCCATTGCTAAATAGATTTTATGATCTTCCACACTTATGCGCTTAGTGTATAATAGAGCATTAATATTAGCCTTAGATAAATCATACTCACGGATAAAAGTATTTATAAAGTATTTATATTGAGTTTTATAATTCAAAGATCTCCATAATTCTGTCGGCATCTTGCATAACCCCTTTTATTGGCATATTAAGGATAACCAGAAGAGAGATCAGATCTACTAATAGTTTCTGTAGTATCTCTTCCGCACTCTGGACATTTCATTCTGTACTGATCAAATAGTAAGCTATTATTTTTAGCTACTGTATGAATAGTTTCAGAAATTGTAGCTGTCCATTCACATTGACAATATGTGCACTTAAAGCTTATTTCTTTAAGTGTTCCATGTTTGATGATTTTCAATAAACTCACCTCCTTTTAATAATCATCACTTATAGGAAGAGTATTTGTCATAATCTGGTTCTCAACAGATAATGTCAAATATCTCTTACGGTCGTTATCGAAATTTTGAATTCCCATTACTGACATAAAGTCGCATCCATCTTGCGGAATATAGTTTATGTCCTCTGCATTGTTTATGATTGAATATTTAATATCATATCTTGTCTGAATCAATTTCATAAAAGATTCATTTAGAATAGATACATAATCAGCATTGATATAGTCTGCAATACAGACATATACATGCCGCCCATCATATAGTGCAGTAAGAATAGACATAAGAGATGAACAAGCTGTAGGATCATTTAATACATAATTATAGTACCATGCATCAAAAGATCTTTCAACTTGTTCTCCCATTTCAACAGATGGATATAATGACTTATCAGGAGGGTTTACAAACAATCCAGGAAGTTTTTCGATATACTGTGTCGGAGAAGAGAGATTAAATACAGTAAAGTCAGAATTTCTCGGAATTGCTCTAAAAGGTCCAAAGACAAGCATTATATTACCACCACTTATCCAAACGTAACTGCTGCTTTGAGCAAAGATACTCCTCCAGTAGCCATCATCAGATTCTTTGCATCATAGTAGATTGTCATAGGATCAACTCCAGGACCAGCCATAGGAGCCAATTCCATACGAAGCTTTCTATCTGCTTCTGGAGATCTAGACAATGGATCGGAAAATGCTAGATACTTAGAAAGATTCATATAATTGTTTACATACAAAATATCTGCTATGTGGCCATCATATCTAATATCATGTGCATATGGAGTATCAATACCAGTACCAATTGTAATACCAAATCTGGTAAAGAAATACAATAGTAGAGTATTGGTCCATAATGCATCATCTTCCAGATGACTAGGAGTATACAGAATGATATTACCACCATAGCTGAGATACATTAGCATGCTTCCAATGAACTCTTGAACAGTAGAATCATAATCAAGATAATCATTGTATTCATTAATGAATCCTTCAGAGTCTCCATCTATTTCCTTATACATTGCACTAGGAGGAGGACAAAGAATTGTAGCCTTCTGACAATGCTCAGGAAACCAAACCTCAAGCATATTATCTGTCTCATCCATATCCATACAGATTACTGTATTAGGATTGAGAGCTGCCCCAGGAGGGGGCATTCTCATGAGATTGTTTTTCAATACATCGATGTGAGGTTCATCGATGATATACATGGTGCCGGTAAGAAGCATAATATCACTTCCTCTTAATTAATTTTCAAAATCCTCAAGATTAATCTTTACATTAGGCTTAGACTTGAGCATTTCGATCATAGGATTAGAATACTCTTTGGTATCATCCTTAGGAGGTTCAGGATCCTTCTTTTCTTCCTCCTTATCCTCAATGGGATTCATAGCATCGATGACCCATTCATCGCTCTCACGATTATAGAATGCCTTGCATACCTTTCCTTCATGCACAGTATAAGGTGTGCATACGATGGTATTGATAATAGACGGATCCTTTGCTCCTTCATATGCATTCTTTACTGCATCGATGTCAGAGTTATCATTCACGACAAAATACAATACATCTTCTTCCATCTCTTCTTTAGGAGGAAGCTTTGCAACAATCTCATATTCGATATTATCTTCTTCTTCATCAGATTCAGAATCAGAAGAATCATCTGCAGGATTCTCAAGTTCCTTAGGTTCATCATGAGATTCCTCAGGAATGCTCTCTTCAATAGTATTGTCGTGAATGATCTGCTTCATCTGATCGAAGTTAATCTCTTCAGGCTGCTCAGGTTCAACCGATTTCGGTTCCTCTACAACTTCAGGAACTACTGCAACAGTTTCAGGCTCAACTTCAGGTACAGATACAGTGGGAGCAGGTTCAGCATAGCTGATTTCCTCAGCAGGATGCTTCTGAAGCATAGCTTCTTCTTCCTTCTTTTTCTGCTCTTCCTTCCACTGATCATAGGTGATGCCCATCATCTTTTCATCAAAGATAATAGTATCATTTTCCATAAGACGAACGATGCGCTTTCCACGATAAAGTCTGGTAGTCATATTCTTATTCTCCTCTTCATTTGTATTGATAGTGAAAATTCTACTTACTTCAGGAGGTTTTGCTAGGTCTCTAGCTCTATAAATTCTTCCACATTTCTTGCAGATTAATTTATTAAAGCCATCATCATAGTCAATCTCTCCACCACAAATTGTTCCATCATCTAATTCATTTCCACATTTGAGCTTTCTGCCATCAAGCTCATACAAATATGGAAAATCCAAGATTACTGGATGACAACCTACTCTAATTCCTACATTCATGAAGAAATTAATGCCGATATCTTCCATTACATATTTGCCAATAATCTTTCTTGACAAAATATAGAAATAGTCATCAGCAATCTGATAAAATTCATCAAATGTAGTAATACGATATACTCTTTCAAAGGATGCAATTGTTCCACACGGAGAACACTCGAATACCTTGCAACAATAAGGCTTAAGAAGCTCTTGGTTATGATATTCTGCAGGATTATCAGTAATACCTACAGAATCAATTGCCACTTTGAATACTGCATTGGGTGCAGCAGGATGGATATAAACTAGTCGATTGGTGCCACCAGCAAATCTAGTAAATCCTCTGAAATGCATTACTTCATCAATCTTATCCATCTTATACTTATTATTTCCGGAGTATCTCGGAGATAAAATAAGTTTACGAATATAATCAATGTCCTGCATAGACATGAGGCTCAAAATTGGAACAGTACGCATCTTATCCCAATTGAATTGCTCAAGTGTAGTAGTTCCTCCATACATGACATTCATTAATTCTTTTTCTTCTTCAGATCTCAATATTATCACCCCCCATAGAGTCGTACATCATTTTTCTGTTTTGCACCTTGCATTGCAATCATAAAACGATTATGGGCATCTATTTCAGGTGTTTGTGGAACAACTCCTTCCGTTGTAACTACTGGTGGTGCGTTCTCCGGCACCCGGGACACCATATTTGTACTTCCATAGCTTGGTGTAGGCCTAGGTGTATTCATTGTCATAGCTTCTTTCTTATTCCTTTCATACACCTTTTTAAGAAGCTCCTCAATGGATACATATTCATCGTCTTTAGACGAAATAGGAATTTGAGTGTTCGATTCTCTAGCAAGACTTGCTCTGAAGTTATTAGTAGAATACTTATCATATCCTACTTTGGATCTCTTCTTTGCATCTCTCATCGCAGACTGGATACGAAGAGAATATGCATTATCAAGGAACTGAGACAAAGTATAGTTAGTACCAGGTTCAAATCCCAATGCACGATCATGAGAATCTTTGATCTTCTGATGCATCTGTTCTGCATATGCAATTCTCTGAGGCATCTGCATTTCAAGATTGTCCAAATAATGACAAGCATCATATGCAGATCTAGTTTCCATATACTTATCATACTTCTCCTTTTCTTCAGGAGATGCACAAGTATAATTGAAGGGTTTTGCATGAGGCTGTTCTTTAACAGGGTCAAAATACTTTCTTGTTTTGTCTTCATCAAAGTCCTGATGCAAGTAAGTTGCTGCTGCTCTTGCAAGATCTGTGAAAACATTGATTTGATTGTTTCTGGCTTTTTCAAATTCCTCCTGACGTTTCTGGCTCATCATAGCTCCATACTGAGGATTACTATAGATAGGAGCTCCATAATAATCATATCCAACAACATAACCCTGAGGTTCCTGTACTGCATCTTTACCAAGAACTTTTTCCATGATAGAAGCAGGATCTACGCTAGACGAATCTTCATAAAGAATTTCCTGAAGATCGAGGTTATAAGGATTCTGACTATAAAGAGTTCTATTATAATAATTATAGAAGTTATACTGATTGAGACCAGAATTTTGTGCAGAATAATAAATATTATTAGTCCGCTTAGAAGGATCATAAGGTTCAAATCCAAGCTGATTGGTATTAGCAGGATTCTGAACTGCAGACATAAAAGGATTATAACCCTGAGCTACAGAAGGAGGAGTGAATGTCTTTGTGACAGGATCATATCCACCTTGATTTACAGTTGCTCCACCCTGAATATATCCAGTATTCACTGCATTAGGGTTTACAGGATTATATCCAGATCCAGGGATATTAGGATAAGCTGCTTGCTGCTGATGCATAGGAGGATTATATACTCCCATCATAGGCTGCTGTGGAGGAATAGTAACAGTAGTACCATTACTAAAGGTTGCTTCGATAGGAGTATTTACTCCAGGAATAATCTGACTCATCCCATTGCTATAGTTAGGATAAGAAGGAGGGTATCCATATCCTGGATACCCTCCAATACCATAACCAGTATTAGGAGGAGTCATAAAATTACCTGAATACATATTTGTATCCATCATTAGCTTTTATGATCTCCTTTTCTGTTTTAATTGAACTCTTCTCCTGAATCGTTCATAGTTATAATATCTTTTTATTATTCAAATTCGTTATCAGAAGTTTCCTTAAGATTGATACTATTGTTATAGATAGTATTTGCATCTCTAAAGTTGTCAATCAACACATTAGGATTCTCACCAGAAAGGAGAGCAGTCTCCAGAACACAAGCTTCATAATTCAGATCGCCCATGAACATTCTGAACAGAAAATTGAATCCTTTATAGAAATTCTCAGCATCCTTTGCAGTCATATAAGGAATCATACGAGGAATTACTCCACAAGCAAAAGTATTGTGAACAGATGCACCATAATTATTAACTGCAGATGCAATATAAAGATGGGAAAGTCCAGAGTTCACAATATCCTCAATCTCCTTAGGAGCTTTACGGAAAACATCGTCAACGATCCCAGCAATATCGTACTTAATATAATCATTAGCACTATATTCATCGAAATTAAAGGGCTTGACACCATAATTTCCAGCTAGATCATTTACGCTCTTAGCAATAGACCAGAACAGATTGTTAGAAGCCTGAACAAAAGAGCTAACAATAGTTCTAGAAATAGTATCAGCATTATCAGATGCTGTACGAACAGTATCTTTTCTGCACAGGAATGCAGTATCTGCAGGAATCTTAGAAAGCTCAAAGTTATATCTGTCTGCAATATCACAGAAGCAAGCTCTAACAGTATTAGAGCCACTTGCATTATCATCATAGCAATACAGAGTGACATTATCAAAAGTCACTGCAGGCTTATTGGGAACATACTTAGGCTGATCAACTTCTTCAGACTTAACTTCTTCAAGAGGAGAAGCAATAGTAGTGACGTTCATCCCTTCAGGGATCTTAATGCCCATGGATTCAATGAACTTTCTAACATCTTCAGGATTGTTACCATTGTAGATCTTATTGGGAATGATTTTCTTAGCGTTGTTCATCATAATAATTTTCCTTTCTTTTTAGAGCTTATTTATCGAAATCATCTGTGGAATCATGATCCACATATGATTCATTCATCATTTCAGACATTGCATCAAAGTCTTCTTCAGAAGGATCAAATCCATTATCAATTTCTTCCGTCATCTTTTTGCAATAATCTTCGCAGAATTGATTAAGATCAATACCTTGCTGCTTGAGTTTAATTCTTTCAGCCATATAGATCATAAAAGTATATTTATGAATCTTATCCTGAGTAAAATCAATAAGCGTAAGGATGTCTTTGATATCGCCTAATCTAATAACAATAAGTGCTAAAAGAATAGCAATGCAGCCAAATGCTCCCCAAAAGCAGATGTAATTATACATAGTCATCTAAATTTTTACCTCCATCCATCTTAAGCATCCCAATTAGGGCATCTAAGAATTTATTCTGTATAGATATTGTTGTACCCACATTAAAATCTAATAATGTAAAAGGTTTAATAATAATATTTGTTTTATTACTTTCTCCTTCTACGCTTAATTGACATGGATAGTTGTAAGTATTTTCATAGCATCCTACACTTACAATGTTTCCATCTTGATTATATTTAGATTTAAATATAAGAGAAGTAATTAATTTATACATGGATTCAGATTCCATTTTTATAGTTACCACTTCTCCTCCAAGTAAATCCAATATAGTAATCATATGGACATAAGTAGAGATAAACCTTCTTTCAGGATGTTCAGGATCATAGTCATAATCCGAAATCTTAGATGAAAGATAGACCTTGTGATCAAAAGTCCATTCTCCAATTTTATTGATTACCTGGTCTATTAAACTCCCGATATTTTCCATTCCTGTTCACCAAACTTAAATACTCATTCATATTGAATCTAGAATAGTCAAAACGTACTGCAAGTTTACCACTAGTAGTACAATCCCTATTTTCAATATAGGATTTAATAAATGTAGTAGAATAATTATCTACTGTATTATTGCACATAGCGATAAAATAAGCTAGTTCATTAGTGATGTCTTCTCCAATAAATGGATTACTTCTAACAAACATTTCTTTAGCATGTTCTAGAGCCGGAATATCTTTAATATTTACATGACCTTTTACATGATAAAACTCAAGTGGAATCTGATTAGCCAAAATAGTATAGATAATATCCATATAGTAATTCTGATTTTTGATTCTACCTTTAGGTCCTAAAACATTTCCATAGTTATTTGTATCAATTACCCATCTATAGAGCCATTCTCTAATACCAATAATAGCATTCTGATTATCTCCAAAGATCTTAATTCTATATCCTTTATACTTAACAGCTGCCTGCACTCCTAATAGAAGTGCATACAATTCTCCTTGCTGTGAAGTAGAGTTTAAAAGAATTGTCGCACCTTGCTCAATACACATATCGTTATGATAAACACAATATGCTGGAGCTGTATATGGAACATTAATGCCTTTAGAGAAATCTGGATTCTGTGATGAGGCATCTGTAAAAATACAGATAGTCTCATCATTAAAAAATTCTTCTTTAGTAGCGATTTTATACACTATTCATCACCATTCCTTTCTTTATAAGTATATTGAAGAAATAATAAATCTTAACTTCTTCAATATTATAATATCTGATTATAATAAAAATTAAAACCCAAGAGGATTACTCCTCTTGGGATAATTATTATCTAGGAATACAGAGCATTTTCCATTTAATAGTCATGTTTGTAGTACTAACCAATTTATATCCATTATCATAATTTCCAAGTTTCCATACGTAAAACATTTGCATTGTATCATATGGAAAATCATTACTTGGTGTTGTAGATATGAATGATAATCCTGGATATATATCATATGGGATTGCCCACATTGATAATACCCAATATTTATACACATCTAGATCTCCAGAGTACGATCCATTATAATCATGCCCATTTAAAGTTATAAGTTGTGTGGTAGATGTAGAAACTGTTGTAAGGTTCTTCACTTTAATAGAAGCGTCAGACTATTTTAATTATTTATTCACCCAATGATCTATATTATTCATATCATCATTATAAGTACTATTATCTTTAATATACCAAAATTTGCATATAATAGGATTATTATAATCACGATATACTGATGTAGCAGAAATTGTTTCATCTATTGATAGATAAATACGACACCCATTATACATACCATAATATTTACTAAGTCCAAGGTCTGTTAATTCATCTCCTGGAAAAATAATCGCTGTATACCTATATAAGCTACTAACATTTCCAGCTATTTCTTTAATGGCATAACAAGGATATGCTTGTAAAACAACTATTGTATTTCTTAGCTGTGCATAATATTTTGTGGATGACTGTGGGATCTTGCACGTTCCACTTTCAATCTTAGAAGCGTCATACTCATTAAACATAGATAATATTTGCATGGTATGAAGTATCATAAGATGATGATGTACCATCACTCCAATGTTTTATCCATCTACAATATAATTTTCCTTTATTTTGATAAACCCAGTCTGCATCATGGCTTACATCATCTAATATATCAAATCCTATCAATGTACCATTTAATGTATATCCATCTTTAGTAATATAAATATTACTAAGCTTCTTTATAGAAGCGTCAAATTATCAAAAAAAAAATAAAATGAGTGAAGATTTTATTCTTCACTCATTCTTTCAGTTATTTCTGAATGTCGGTGTATCTTGTAAATATATCGTATGCTCTATGAATAAGATTGGTATATTGTCCTTTAAAACTAAGATCATATAATTCATGAATAACATCTGTTCCGATAATATTCATATCTTTATCGTACCTAATAATATTAATATTAGGTATAGTATTTATCGAAAACTGATATCCATATTTAGCTTTATACATATCTGTATTGAAAATAAGGTTGTTAAACTGTCCATTGCACACATCCATACATGGAATAACATTTACATCTACATCTTTTTTACCTGCTCTCATAGTATAGCTAGTATTAGGCGAAGCTATTCTAATATAACCATCAACAGAAACTCGAATATATCCATCTAATTTAAATTTATCACCATTTACATGGCATAATACATATAAAATATTTCCTTTAATACGTTGAAAAGCTACTTCATCTTTATAATCTCTATTTCCAATAGGAATATTTTTTGGAATGATTGTTCCTAAATCTCCATAGGTGAAAAAATCATTATTTTCACAATTAATTTCAGCGGTCAATGCACTAGTAATACCCATAATTCATTTTCCTTTCTGTTATGAAATAATTATTATGAATAGATATTTTCTATTCATATTTATAATATCTAATTAAAACAAAATTTCCGGTAGAGATTAAATCTCTACCGGATTTATTTTTAAACTGTCATGATTAGAGGAATACTCTTATTATTAGCACTAACGTAATTAGATTCAAGATAATCAATTACATTATCTCTCTTACTAGCTTCATTCTCAAGATTTCCAATCTTAAGATCTAGAGTTGAAAATACTGTTTCCAATCCATCCCAATATTTTAAGTTATTAGAGAGGAAAGCTGCAACGTCAGCTTGAGCTAATTGTTCAAACTTTTCCATTGCAGTAGCAGGAATACTAGTAAGAGAATCTAAATGCTTTAGCAGAAGAATGATATTAAATTCTCCAATTGATACATCATAGTTGCCAGTTGCAACTAGACGAATTCTATTAGGAGGTTCAAATTCAGGAATGATCTGATTACTAAACATAGAAGCATAATCAGCTCTTCCTTTCATTCCTAGGATATCATCCATAGTAAAGTTTGCTGCTAGACCAGCATCTATAGTGCCATATCCAAAAGTTTGTGCAAGTCCAATAGATCTATTTCCATATTTGGTCCAATCTATATCTCCTACACCAAGAATAGTTTGCCCACCAATGAAATCTTCATTGATATAATACCAGCCTTCTTTTTTAGGAGCTGTTTGCTCATTAATCTTAAAAGAAAGCTTTCTAGGACAATATCTAGAATATGTAGTAAGAGAATCTTCTTTAATAACATTTGCCCAAGCATCTTTTCCAAATTCTGCAGGCAAATGCTTAGTAAGAGGAATAAGTCCTAATCTCCACTCAATTTTATCTACCAATTTTGCAATATTATTTTGATATCCAGCCATAGGTCATTTAACCTACTTTCTTAATAACAATGGATCCATTATTACATTCAATCTTATATTGATTAGGACACACAGAATCGATGGTAGATTGTAGCAAACCTACAACTACATTAGCAATGAAAGGTTCAAGAAATTTATTAAAGAATTTATCATTAGTAAGAGCAACATCAACTTGCATACCATCATCAGAAATGGTAGTGCAAACATGGAGTTTCTTCTTAGTGGTATCTTTTTCTTTACAAAGATCTTGATATTCTTCTACACAATTCAAATCATCAATACAAGGTGTAATAACAGAATTTAGTTTATCAATATCTTCATTGGTAAATTTCTGTGTACTCATAATCAATTCTCCTTTCGTAGATTAAATGTAATTTTGAATCTCATTTGCAATATAGTCTTCAATACTCATAACGATAGTATTTTTTCCAGCTTCAGTAAGAGCTAGCTTATGAGGATTAATAATATCTACTGTATCATACTTAGTCATATCATAGCATTCCTGGAGCATCTTAAAATTAGAACTCTTATCCTTGACATAGCTAATAGCAGATTCTTTAATAGTAGAAATTGCATTAACTACATCTTGATTAGAAAATTCCTTAATGAAAGATTTACTTCCATCCATTGCATTAGACATAGCAAAGTTAGACTTAGGAATAGCAATACTAGAAGCAGATTCATTTAGAACTCCTCTTGTATATGCGTGAGGATGAGAAGGATAAATGACATAGTCATAAGTAATCATCTTAAGATTCTCAACAACTGCACCCTGAGGAGTACTAGAAATAGTACCAAGTGCACGAAGTGAAAATGCAGGAAGAACTCCTTGACGCAGATCCTTATCAAAAGCTTCGCCTAGAGCATTATTAGTTCCCTGGAAGGTAGACATAACATTATCGCCTTCCATCCAAAGCTTTAGATATCTAACACAGATCTTAGTCGGATCAATAGTTTGCTGACGAACTAGAGAACTAGCATCTGCTCCAATAGGATGTCCAGCTTCTCCACATAGTTGTCCAGCTGCTAGCAATTCTTGCTGTCTAGGAGCATTAACTTCTCTAATCAGATCTGCAGTCCTATAAATACGTCCATTACGATTCTTTTCATTGCCTGTCTGAAGAGTGCCGATACCAGTAACACGATTATTATTTTTATCTTCTCTAATGTCTACACTTTCCATGCAAACACTAGATTCATTTAGAATATATCCAATTTTGCCCATGGTAATAATACCTCCCATGCTAAAATTTGTTAGGCTAATTACTAAAAAGTTAAGGAATAATACCCGAATAGACTATTTGCCTATTCGGGTAATTTTTAATTATTCATCATAATATTTAATCTCTGCATTCTTATGAAGCCTAAATCTAACTTTAATAGGATTACCATTTTTTGCAACGATAAAATCATATAGTTTTTCTAGAAAAGCAATATTGAATACATCGTCATCATTTCTAATCTTCTTTTCTAGAATTCTAACTTGCTTTCTACCATTCTTTTCAATAATGGCTTTCTCATCAATAGTAAATACGTTTCCTCTTTCTGTTGCTGCAAGATAACCAAATACTCTATCTAGAAATTCAATATTATCAGGATGCATATTCCTATTATTACGAGCAGATTTCCACCAATTCAATTCTGCTTGATAAGATGAATTTCCATTATTATATGCCATATTTGCTCCTAGATAATCACACATAAGTTCAACAAGATATCTAAGAGGAATACGTACAGCATATCCTCCTTCATCAAAATCATCTGTCCAAAATTCATAATGATGAGGATTACATGCCTTATGATGCATCCAAGGTTCAGAATATCCGCAAATTTGTTTATTCTTAATAATAGGAGATAATCCAGGAGTGGTATACTTTACGTTTGTAATAAATTCTTTTGGAGAAAATTTAGAAAGATCATGTGTTAATCCAACAAAAGGCATTCCACATCTGGAGCAATAAATATATACATATTTCTTATGATTAAGAATAGTTTTAAGATGGAGTTTCATTTTCTTCCATGTAAAATCTGTATTAAATTCTTCCATAATTATTTTCTCCTTATAATCATTAAGCAAAATCAGCACATTTTTTAAAAGTAATTGTCATCTGACAATTCATATGATCTCCACTACGAAGATAGATCTCATGCTTTTTTAGCATATAATACACTCCAGTATATTTGGGGTTATCTTCATAATTAGCTAGAGTATATTGTTTATTAGGAGTAAAAATTCTACTATCCATATCGATTTTAGAAATAATAAGAGTACTAGCATTTTCGGCAATCTTAGTTTTAAGATTAGATGCAGCATTCTTATCTTCAGATACTGTAATAATAGAAGATCCACTATCACTAATATTAGTAATCTTAGAAGTATTAACTGCAGAAGATTGTAGATTTGTGCCTTGCTCTACATTAACTGCACTAATATTTCCAATAATAGAACTAGAAGATCTATCAATAGAAATTTGACAGTCAGTTCCTGGCACATAAATAATATATGCATCTTGATCAGGATCTTCTACGATACCAGAAGATAGTCCTTGATATTTTGTGAGATCTCGAACATCAATTGCTATATTAGGATGATCTCCATCTTTAGCATCAATATATGAACCATCAAAACTTCTTAAATAAGTTTTCTCGAAATCCATATAAAACATATAATTTCCTTTATAGAAAGATGCTTTATTATTTAGATATCCAATAAACTTAACTACAGAACTTAGATTAGGACATACAAATGTTTTAATTGAAGTATCGTGATCAAAAGGTTGCAATACAAGGTTATTCATATCTTTCAAAGCTTCTTTTACTAAGGCTTGAGTGGATTTTCCTTGCATAATTCCACCAAAAGATTTTTGATTCTTCTTTTGTAAATCTAGACTGTATAGTCCAATTCTACAATTCTTATATGATGTACCTCTATCTTCATGTAATTCATCAAGTTCTTTATAAGAATTAGGATCGTCTGCCATTAAATAATCAAATTCTCCATAAATAACTTTCTTAGGAGTAGCAGATGTAGATCCTTTATTTCTTGTGGAATAAAGTTTTAGATACATCTTACTCTT